>JAESGE010000089.1_pt1 | contig 97060 bp, 100 predicted proteins | sample 9269601 | NCBI WGS metagenome assembly JAESGE01 (sample SAMN14515569, study PRJNA621662) | algae metagenome | isolation source: Tolypothrix brevis GSE-NOS-MK-07-07A and co-occurring heterotrophs from wet... | place: USA: Grand Staircase Escalante National Monument, Utah | collected 2006-04-16
CATGGGCAAAAGGGTTATCCCTTAAGAATATCGGGAGCCGGATGCAGGGAAACCCGCACGTCCGGTTCTAACAGAGAGGTGCGGGGCATAATAGCCCCCATCGACTCTACCAATTCAGATGGGGGACTTACGGTGACAGAGTTAAATTAGGAGTTAAAAGCAGTTTGCGTTGTTATTAAATACACGTAGAGACGTAGCAATGCTACGTCTCTACAGGGTTTTGGGTTTTACGCATGTACCTCCTAAGGAGTGAAATTTGCTGTATCATGTCCGATAAATTACTTACAATGTAAAGACGTTCCGGCGGAACGTCTCTACGACGGTTGCGATGTTTTTTTAAACGGACATGGTATAGCGTAGGCGGGCTTTGTTCTTGTAGTCGCGACTTTAGTCGTCGGGTATTAAAACTTCCCAGCCAAAGCTGCAACACACCGATCGCAAATTAAAGGATGTTCAGTTGATTCTCCCACATGAGTGGAGTAGTTCCAACAGCGATCGCACTTTTGCCCTTCTGCATCCACTACCCCAATTCCCCATGCATCAGATTGCAAGTTGTATTTCAACTCTTGCAATGCTTCGGGAGTATCCAATACTTCTACCTGGGAGGTGATAAACAAATAGCGTAGTTCATCTACACCATTACCAACGTCTGGATTTAGTGCTTTTACAGAAGCCCGTAATTGCTCAGAAGCCACATAAAGCAAGATTTTTGCTTCCAAAGGAGCGCCAATCATTTTCTCCATTCTGGCAGTATCTAACACCTTATTTACATCAGTGCGGATTTGCCGAATTTGTTGCCACAATTGAGCCAATTCTGGATTATGCCACTTTTCGTCTACTTGCACCCAACCGGCTTCAAAGACTGATTTATACGGCGTTTTATAAGGCAGATATTGCCAGATGTCTTCTGCCATGTGAGATAATACAGGTGCGATCGCTCGTGCTAAATTTTCCAAAGCTACCTGCAACACCGTTTGACAACTACGACGGCGGAAAGCATCACTCGCACTGATGTATAATCTATCTTTGGCAGCATCCAAATAAAAGTTGGATAAATCCACCACACAGAAATTCTGCACAGTTTGGAAAAAGCGGAAGAATTGGAAACTATCAAACGCTTCCGTCACTTCCTTAAACACTTCCGTCATCCGATGCAGCATGTAACGGTCGAGTTCTGGCAATTCTTCAAAAGGTACTGTATCTTTTTCCGGGTCAAAGTCGTGCAAATTACCTAACAAAAACCGTGCCGTATTGCGAATCTTTTGCCGCACATCAGCAAGTTGCTTGAGGGTATTTTTCCCAATCCGCTGGTCAGAGGTATAATCTACTGACGACACCCACAAACGCAAAATGTCAGCACCATAAGGTGGTTCTTCTTTTTGATTTTTCCCACCTTTGATAATGACTGCTGGATCAATCACATTGCCCAGAGATTTACTCTGCTTGCGTCCTTGTTCGTCCAAGGTAAAACCGTGAGTCAACACAGTTTTGTAAGGTGCAATGCCATTAACCGCTACACTGGTAAGCAAACTCGACTGAAACCAACCGCGATGTTGGTCAGAACCTTCCAGATAGATATCAGCAGGGTAGCGCAATTCCGGACGCTGCTTGGCAACAGCTGCCCAAGATGAGCCAGAATCAAACCAGACATCCATTGTATCAGTACCTTTACGGTAAGACTTGCCGTTAGTGCGATACTGTTCTGGCAATAACTCCTCTACCGACAATTCCCACCAAGCATCAGAACCTTTTTCCGCAACGATCGCTTGAACATAGGCGATCGTTTCCGCATTCAGCAAAGGTTCATTAGTTGCTTCGTCGTAAAAAACGGGAATTGGTACACCCCAACTGCGCTGACGGGAAATACACCAATCAGAACGTTCCGCAACCATTGGTGTGATGCGATTTTCTCCTTGTGCGGGAACCCATTTTACTGAAGCGATCGCACTCAACGCTTCTTCTCGAAATCCCTCCACTGAAGCAAACCATTGTTCGGTAGCGCGGAAAATCGTTGGCTTTTTCGTCCTCCAATCGTAAGGATATTTATGCTGGTACGCTTCCTCTTTCAACAAAGAACCCGCAGCTGCCAACGCATCAATCACCGCTTGATTTCCATCACCCAGCACATTCAACCCAGCAAACTGTCCTGCTTCCGAGGTAAAATTGCCATAATCATCAACTGGTGCGAGGATAGGCAAACCGTAACGCTGACCCACAATGTAGTCTTCTTGACCGTGACCGGGTGCGGTATGTACCAACCCAGTACCCGACTCAGTGGTGACGTAATCACCGCCAATCACAATCGGACTTAGGCGATCGCATAACGGATGACGGTAAGTAGAATGTTCTAAATCTTTCCCTTTGACTGTGGCTTTTACGGTCAACTCATTTCCCAAAGTTGCCGATAAACGTTCTACCAAGTCAGCAGCCACAATCAGATATCTTTGCGTTTCTGCGACTTCCACCACGGTATAATTGAGGTCAGGATTTAACGCTACCGCTAAATTCCCCGGAATTGTCCAAGGTGTCGTCGTCCAGATAGCCACACCTAATTCTGGTAAAAACTTACCCAACGCAGCTTTCACCGCTTCCGACAGACTCACCATCTCAAAAGCTGCGTAGATACTCCGGGAAGTGTGTCCTTCTGGATATTCCAACTCAGCTTCAGCCAAAGCGGTTTGAGAACTGGGACTCCAATGCACCGGTTTTAAACCGCGATAGATGTAGCCTTTTAACAGCATCTCACCGAAAACACCGATTTGCGCTGCTTCGTATTCCGGCATTAAAGTTAAATAAGGATGATCCCAATCGCCCCAAACACCATAACCTTTAAAATTGTTACGCTGGTCATCTACCGCAGCTAAAGCAAATTCTTTCGCTTTTTGTCGCAGTTGTAAAGCTGTCAAATTTTGTCGTTCTGCCGATTTCATATTCTGCAAAACTTTCAATTCAATCGGCAATCCGTGACAATCCCAACCAGGGACGTAGCGAACTTTACGTCCGCGCAGTAGTTGGTAGCGGTTAATAATGTCTTTGAGAATTTTATTTAAAGCATGACCAATATGCAGCGAACCATTAGCGTAGGGTGGTCCATCATGGAGTATAAATAATTCGCCTGGGTTTTCTTGAGACAGGCGATCGTAAATTTTCTTTTCTGACCAAAATTTTTGGATTTCCGGTTCACGCTTCACAGCGTTTGCCCGCATATCAAAGTTAGTTTTGGGCAGGTTTACGGTATCTTTGTAGCTTCCAGTTTCTGTCACGGTGCTGATTTTCAAAGAATGATAAAGTTTGATTCTCACTATTATCCATGAGAATTTCTAATAGACATAGGAGTGGAAATTAATTATGCGCTACCCAGAACCCCAACAGACGTAGCATTGCTACGTCTCTACAAAGTCTTAGGTTTTGATTCTTGCTCCCCTTCCCTGATAGGGAAGGGGTTGGGGGTTAGGTTTGAGAGAAAGTTACACACGGCGTTTATGGTAATACATCCCACTTCTTTCTCGTGTATTATATTGTAACGCATGTAGTAAGCGCTTCAGCGCTTCTTGTAGAGACGCGAAATTTCGCGTCTTCAGCGCTTCTTGTAGAGACGCGAAATTTCGCGTCTTCAGCGCTTCTTGTAGAGACGCGAAATTTCGCGTCTCTACAAATTACCTAATTCCTTGGTTGTTGCGTATCTGTCGGTTCTTCTGCTGGGGGAGCAAGTACAGCATCGGGAGCAATTTCCTCAGCCGGAATTTTTGCTTCTTCAGCAACAGCAGCTTCTTCAACAGCAGCAGCTTCTACTAATTCGGGTGCTGGGGGGTTAGGAGGAATTGCTTGGGGTACAGTTTCGCTTTTTGCTTCGGTATCTGTGGTGACAACTGGTTGTTCTGGTGTGATGTCAGTAGTCGCAGGAACTACTGGTTGTTCTATGGGGGTTCCTTTGTCAACCACCTCAACAGGAGTTGTTTCAGGAGTCTTTTTATTTAAAGTTTGTTGTGCCTTGTCTTTAGCTCCAGAGAAAATACCACCAATGCCTTTTGGAATTTGGGAAAGGCGCTGTGGAATTGAGATATTAGAAGCTTGATTTTGAATGGTATTTGCCAGGGCTTCAGTACTGGGGATCGGGGTTTGTTGCGTCTTTGGTATCACTTGCCGACGTAATGACAGAGTTTGCGTTATCGACCAACCCAAAAGCGCGACACTAGCCACATGACCAAGTAAAAGACCCCCGGTAATGCGTCCGGCAAACACCCATAATACTAAAGCGTAGAAAAATCCTACACCACTCCAAATAAAATCATACTTGCGATGGATTTCAGGGAAAAAGAAAGCTGCTAAGTAAATAGCTAAACTACCAAGACCGACCGCCAAAGCTAGGACATATGCCAGCATTTTGTGGTTACTCCTTACTGTATCAGTTGACAAAGAGTTCAGAATTCAGGAGCCAGAAGCCAGAATACTTTCTTTGACATCCTCCCCACCGATGAATCGGAGGGATTCCCAAGACTCACGACTTAGGTTTCTGTTTCTTTATAAATACTCTGTGCCAGTTTGGGATTCTTCACCATGTTTTTTGATGAAAGCGAACTTAATTTGAGGCAGGGGAAAATAAATTCAAAACCTCTTTAATACTGTATCCTTTTATGGTTCAGATTCTCCTGACTCCTGTAGAGGTGCGAAATTTCGCGTCTCTACAACCTCCTGACTCTTCATCTTTCATTTTTAGGACTTACGCAAAGTCGAAAATGTCATACTGAGCGAAACGAAGTGTAGCGAAGTATCTCGGAGATTCTTCGTTTCGCTAACGCTACACTCAGAATGACAGTTTCTCGTTAAAATGCGTAAGTCCTGATTTTGCAAATTTTGCGGGAAAATTGTTGACTAGGATACAAATTAAAATTAATTATCTATACGAAGTGTGAATTTTTGTAGTCCTAAAGAACTCTTAATCTCTTCTTTAGGAGAGAAGGTAAAGTCTCGTACTACCCTTAAAGATGAAAGGATCTGCAAGAGTTAGCCAAAAGAATTTATGACCCTACAAAGCTTTGGTGTGATTGGTTTAGCCGTTATGGGTGAGAACATCGCTCTGAATGTCGAGCGTAATGGTTTCCCAATTGCAGTTTACAACCGCTCACGGGAGAAAACCGATGCCTTCATGGCACAGCGTGCCCCAGGAAGAAACGTAAAAGCTGCTTTTACCCTGGAAGAGTTTGTTGCCTCTCTTGAACGTCCCCGCAAAATTTTAGTGATGGTGCAAGCTGGTAAGCCAGTGGATGCAGTAATTGCCCAGCTAAAACCTCTGCTGTCTGAAGGCGATATTATTATTGACGGTGGCAACTCTTGGTTTGAAGATACTGAAAGACGCACCAAAGAATTAGAGCCAGACGGATTTCGGTTTATTGGGATGGGCGTCAGTGGTGGTGAAGAAGGAGCGCTAAATGGTCCTTCACTCATGCCTGGAGGTACAGAAAGCTCCTATGAGTATCTTTCGCCAATTTTTACAAAAATCGCGGCACAAGTCGATGATGGTCCTTGTGTAACTTACGTGGGTCCTGGTGGTGCCGGTCACTATGTAAAAATGGTACACAACGGCATTGAGTACGGCGATATGCAACTTATTGCTGAAGCTTACGATTTGCTGAAAAATGCCGCCGGTCTTGACCCTAGTCAGCTACACGAAGTTTTTACTGAATGGAACACCACTGACGAACTCAATTCGTTTTTGATTGAGATTACAGCAAATATTTTCCCCTACGTTGACCCAGAGACAAATCTACCTTTGGTGGATTTGATTGTGGACGCAGCAGGGCAGAAGGGTACAGGACGCTGGACTGTGCAAACTGCGTTAGAATTGGGAGTTGCGATTCCCACAATCACAGCGGCAGTAAATGCGCGGATTATGTCTTCGATTAAAGATGAGCGGGTTGCTGCATCAAAGATTCTCACAGGTCCCACTGGCAAGTATAACGGACAGACCAAAGAGTTTATCAATATGGTGCGCGATGCTCTATATTGCTCAAAAATCTGCTCATACGCTCAAGGAATGGCACTTTTAAGTACAGCTTCCAAAGCGTATAATTTTAACTTGAATTTAGGTGAAATGGCGCGGATTTGGAAGGGTGGCTGTATTATTCGCGCTGGTTTCTTGAATAAAATTAAGAAAGCTTTTGACGAAAATCCTGCACTACCTAACTTGTTGTTGGCACCAGAATTCAAGCAGACGATTCTCGACAGACAAGGAGCTTGGCGCGAAGTGTTATCGACAGCAGCTAAACTGGGTATTCCCGTACCGGCATTTAGTGCATCATTAGATTATTTTGACAGCTATCGACGCGATCGCTTACCCCAAAACCTGACTCAAGCACAACGCGATTACTTCGGAGCGCATACTTACTTGCGTACTGATAAACCCGGTACTTATCACACCGAATGGGTGCCAATTGCGGAAACTAAGTAAGCTTTCATACCTCTACATTTTGTGAAACTTTAAAACGTTCAGGTTGGAGATTTGAGGGTGACTCTGAATTTTTCAGAGTCACTTTCTTTTGGGAAATTGGGCATGGGGCATTGGGCATTGGGCATTGGGCATTGGGCATTGGGCATGGGGCATGGGGCATGGGGCATTGGTAATTTTAGGGATTATTATTCCCAAGAAATTTCTTTTTTAATTCTTCTAATTCTTCATCTATTTGGCTTTTGCTAGAAGGTTGAGATGTCGGTTGTGGTGGTGGTTGTTGTATGTTTTTTTGAGGTTTGCTACCCCCAAGAAATTGTGTTTTCAATTCTTCTAATTCCAGATCAATTTGGCTGTTAGTTTTGATGACAACCGCAGGTGGAGAAGTTAGGGCTGGCTGAATTACAGGTTTTGCTGATTTGGGCGGTGTGGCGGCTAAATGTGGCTGTTGATTCAAATCTTTAAGAACTTCATCTACTGTTTGGTAACGACGCACAGGGATGCTTTCTAGCATTTTATCCAGGACTTTACCTAACTGCTCGTTTATAGGAGTTTTTAAGTATTGCCGCCAAATCCAAGTATCGTTGTGGGTATCATAGGAGTCAAAAGGCGATCGCTCTGTTAACAGTCTAATACAAGTTGCACCCAAACTGTAAATATCGCTGGCAAAAAGAGCTTTTCCTCTCATTTGTTCTGGTGCTACATATTCCGGGCTTCCTATACTTGTACCAGTTTGATTTAAGGCGTTGTTGCTAGCAACTTTAGCTGCACCAAAATCTACTAAAACTAGTTCGTTAGTACTTGCACGTCGAATAATATTTTCTGGCTTAATGTCGCGATGAATAACTTGTCTTTGATGACAAAATTGCAACACGGTTAATAAATCATTCAGTAATTGCCGTATTTGCTTTTCGTTGAAAGCGCCGTTTTGTGCTGATTCCTGTGCTAGATTTTGCCCATCAATGAATTCTTGGACGAGAAACTGGCGATCGTCTTGGGTAAAATATGCTAAAAGTTCGGGAATTTGCGGATGTTTGCCCAATTCATCTAACCGCATCGCTTCTTGGGTAAACAATTCAACGGCTTTTTGTAAGGTGCTAGTGCCTTGGGCTTGGGGGTAAAATTGTTTAATTACACAACGCGGTTTTGAAGGTTTATCCTCATCCACTGCCAAAAAAGTGATGCCAAAACCACCTTGTCCTATCGGTTTGATAGCACGGTAGCGTTCTTTGAGGATTAATTTGGAACCGCAAGTTTGGCAAAACTTGATATTATCAGCGTTTTCTGGTTTTGGACACCGGGGATTGAGACAGTAGCTCATGTTGAGGATTTTGGGATACCTGTCTTTATTGTGCCCTAGCGTAGACGCAATCAGGGGTCTATTCTAGATTCGCCAATTATCAAGTTTTAAATTGTAACCAAGTGTTTGAATGCGTTGATAATGTGGTAGATTACCAGTGATTAAGGTTAAGTTGTTTTGGATAGCGATCGCTGCAATTATAGAATCGGCAAGTCCTATCGGTTGTCCTGTGCGTTCTAAATCTGCATAGATCCGTCCTGCCAATTCCGCATCAGAAAGTTGCAAAGTTAACACCTCAGCAGCGGCAATCTGGGTAAAAAATTCCTGTATTCTATCTTCGCGTTGGCGCTTATGCCAGCCTTTGACAATCTCCAAGACTGTGATTGTGGAGATGGTATAGTGACCAAAAACGCCTAGATAAACAGTAGCCCTAGATACTACGCGCTGATCTATACGTTTAAGGCTTTCAGAAAGAATGTCTGTGTCAAGTAGTACTTTGTCCAAAGCGTTGATTTAGTGGGTGTGCTGCTCGATCTCTCATGATTTCTTCAAGTATCTCATCTATTAGCTCAGGTTCGTCAGCATAAAGTCCAAGTAAGGGGTAATTGTCAGCTTCTGCCACTGCTAGTTGATCAATGGCGTCTGTTATAAGTTGCGACAAGTCACAATGGCGGGATTTTGCCAACCAACGTGCTTTTTCAAGGGTTTTTTCGTCGAGTTGCAATTCTATTTTTTCCACGGGGTAAGATTTGAGAGCATGTGTGATGCAGCGATTTTAGCATTTGGGAGAACGCAAGCTGTTCAAGAGCGATCGCACCAACTAACTAATATTAAGAGATTTTTTCAGTGCTGCTTGTACCAAAGTCAATATATCTGATGGCAAGATTCCTAACTGCCTTTGAAACACCGACTCATTGACCGTGGCAATTTTATCAGCCCTGATTAAAGATGTCTTTTTCAGCCCTGTTTGTGGAAATTCAGGATGCGTGTCGCAAATCAACACCCAAGTTTCACGCAACTCACCAAGAGGAACTTTTGAGTAAATACCTAATATAATTAACTCTTCTCGATGAACTGCTAAAACAACGGCTGGTCTAAGTTTTGTGGAAGTTAAATCGCTAAAAGGGAAACCAACTAACCAGATTTCCAATGGTTTAGGTTTCGTCATTATAGATATCTTCTTCTGGGTCATTCCACTCATGAAATCCTGTTTCGGCAAGTTGCATCATTGTCACGGTTTCGAGCCTTTCTTCAATCTCTGCCATCAGTGCTAGAAGTTCTTCAACTGGTAGCTGAAAAATCATCGCTTTAATTTCTTCAATATTGGCATTCACTGTCATAAACAATACTCCTTATTAGCAATCTGCGCTACAATCTTAAGCTGCAAACCGTTACATAATCTAATACCGTTCAGTTTAGCCCAAAATTTATAACGCCAAGCGTATTCGGTTATATAATACCCTTGGTGTTAAAGAAATTTATTTGTTAAGGCAAGCAAGGTGAGCGTTTGGGTTGCAGGGAAGAAAAAAGGCTTAACACCAAGCGTATTGCGTTATGAATCTGCATAATATGCGTCCTGCCAATTCCGCATCAGCAGCGATATTTTGTGCCTATTCTTTATCAGGCTGCAAGCACGACCCCACCAATCAGGGCGCTGCCTAATAATAGGATCAGCGAGGAGAGCGTCGCCACTGGTTAAGTGTATTAATTTTCTGTACAAGTATCAGTTGTTGCTGGGGGTAGAACTGAAGTAGCTGAATTTGTTCTATGAAGAATCCGGTAGGAGATATAATTCTCAAAGTATTGCCATTATTTTCCACCACCCCAATGCTCTGACGAGAGCCACCTAGTGGACCGGTGCTAAAACGGCATTCCTCCCCAGGGATAAATATCAGTGGATTTTTCCCATACTGCTCTCTAATCACTCGCAAAACTTGTCCAACGTTAGATGGTTTCAAATCATATATTTAGCAACTGCCGAAGAGCCCCGGCTCAATCTCTAGCCACCGTCCACTACCACTAGTAAGGAAAGAAGATACCTGTTGGTTTCGGTTAATTTGAGCCTCCACTTTGTCCACAAATCCGAATAGAGAAGTGTAAAAAGTCACTCCTGCTAGGGGCATGACAAGAATCTTCCAAAGATTCTGCTTAATACTCATTTGGGTATACCTTTATGACACAACCTTGATTTAAACTGATAATAGACATTTAAAAATAATATTTCAAAAATAAAAATAATACTTCAGAGCATCTAAAAATAGTCCCTGTCGCATTGTAGGTCTAACTATTTCAGGACTTACGCAACTGGCACATTTAGCTGAAAACTGTCACATTGATTTAATTTGGCTCTAACGTTTATAAATCAATGCTTAAAAGCATTAATCTCAAATTTAAATATATGTGCCAGTTGACTTTATTTTGTGACGGTTGCGTAAGTCCTACTTGTGTACCAGCTTTTGTCCCAATTTTGGTTAAAGAAGACTCCAGGCGAATGGAATTCGCGGCTATACAGACAAAACCCGCCTACGCGGGTTTCAAATTCGGCATTGCTGAATTGATGCGTGAATCCGGATGTAAAGACGTTCCGCCGGAACGTCTCTACAAAGTTTAGTCCGCGCACCATCCGGACTTCGTTTGTATAGCGCTGGTGCTTTTCAGATCCCTCTAGTAGAGCATCCTTGACGATTGCCGGATAAATTTTGCCATTAATCATTGAAAACGTCTTCGCAAAACTTGAAAACCTCTATCCGGTGATCGACGATTAAGGTCTACTAGCTCGGTCTAACGTACTTCAGTTTGAAGATTTATGCTTCCAGTTTTTGCACATAGGCTGGACAAGGTGTAAGCGTATTGAGCAAAGATTCGTCTGCTGTCCAGAATTGGGCAGATTCTAGCTCCGCAACTGCCAAAAAAGCAGCATCATAGAGAGTTGCCAAGGAGAACTGTTGGGCGATCGCCCATGTTTTTGCTCGGATAGCATTGTTATCCAGGTAGTCAACAGGCATTTGGCAGAAGTCATCATAAAACCCCTCTGCCTGTGCTACGGTAATTGCCCCCAACCTTACTTTTTTTCGCAACACTGAGCCAACTTCCGTCCATGCAAATGCTGGAGTAACCAAACGCTCATTCGATGTCAGGAAGGGAAGGATCAAATTCCTCGCTTGGGGTTGCAGTGTTTCAGGTACAAGTTGACATCCTCCTTGCCGTAAACGGCAGGGATTCCTAAGACTCACGACTTAGGTTTCTGCTTCATAGCAACTGCCTCCACCCCCTAAGAGGATTCGGTCTTATGTTCGCTCCACAGACTTTACGACTGCGTGTCCCGCAGCAACTTGAAAACAAACAAAATTCTCAGGTGTTTTGTAACTCAAGGATGAAACCATTGCCTTTCGTTCTTATCCCAGTCTGCCGTCTTTTCTGCGCCGTTGATAGTTTTCTATCAAACTTTGGTGTTAGGCTTTATGTCTCCGATGTCTGGGTGGGTCAACGACCACTTTAATTTTACCACGATATCTCTAATATAAAGCCGGGAAACGAAGCACGGGGTTTTAAACCCAACTTTGTGATAAGGAATCCAAAGACTGGTATCGATACACTTAGTCACGCCGTCCCTCACCAGATCGAAGCTGACGAATCAAGTCCACAGAACTTGATTGAATCCCTGTTTTGGCTTCTATTTCGGCACTACGAGCCACAATGCGCTGATGTGCTGCCAGACTTCGCCGTCGTCGCACCTCGCGGGCGATCGCTTCAACGATCATCTCGTTAAAAGACTCACTGCCCTCTCGAAACTGCTTTGCTTGCTCAAGCAGATCGGCAGGAATGCGGATAGTTACAGCTTCTCGCTCCATAGTTGCAGCTTATGTAATCATAAAATGATATCAGATATTGTAACTATTTTCACAAATCAGTCGGCTACTGTCCTTGACAATCGACAAGCGATCGCGATCGCGTTTGACGATTTGGCTGGAAAATCAAGGGTGCGATCGCTCTCATAAGTTCAGTAGACCAAATGCAGGAAAGCGATCGCTGTAGGCGGACTTTGTTTGTGTAGCCCCAGACTTCCAGTCTGAGGGTGCAGTCAAAGCAATTTTTACCTTAACCTTGTCTACAAGCTATAAAGTATATCTAGATAAAACCATAAAGTTATTGAGGCAAAAATCTGTATGACAAGCTACCAAACCAACCCGGAAGCGCTCGCTACCGAAAATGAAACCACTACAATCAACCATGTGGAAATAATCGAAAATGTCATCGATACCCTAGAACAAGATGACACTGCGATGGTTAACCACAACGCAGAAGGTGGTATTTTGTGGAAGTTTAAATATGGTAGTGTGGAAGTGTTTGTCCAACTCGCCGGCAATACCGATGAAGACACTTTAACCGTGTGGTCTACGGTGTTAAAGTTACCTGCCAAAGATGAACCGAGGTTGATGCGCCGGCTATTGGAAATGAACTGCTCTGGCACTTTTGAGGCTCGTTTTGGTATTATTGAAAATCAAGTGGTTGTCATAGCCATACGTACTCTCGCGGATTTGTCTCCTGGCGAAGTTTCCCGTTTAATTACCATTGTGGCAAGCATCGCCGATAACAACGATGACGCTTTACAATCTGAGTTTGGTCTAAGTTAAAGGATTTTTAACCGCAGATGAACGCAGATGGACGCGGATAATAAGCAGGTTTGGCGACTAATTCCGCTATTAGAAGCACCGGGACAAGTGCAGATGGCTATTGACGGCTGGTTGTTGGAACAGCATATTTTGGGTTATCCGTCAAGTTTACGGTTTTACACTTGGTCGCCATCCGCTATTTCTTTAGGCTATCATCAACGTCAATATCCTCAATATTGGCAGGATATTGTTTGGCAAGGTGAGAAGCTAGAATTGGTGCGGCGTCCTACAGGTGGACGTGCTGTGTTGCATCAAGGTGATTTAACTTATGGTGTAGTGACTTCCAGACTCAATGGGAGTCGTATTCAGATGTATGAAAAAATTTGTGAGTTTTTAATTCAAGGATGGCGATCGCTTGATGTAGAATTAAACTACGGTACGGCAGGACGCGGGTACATTCACAACCCTAACTGTTTTGGCACGGCAACTAGTGCAGATTTAGTTACAGTTGATAATTGCAAACTCATCGGTAGCGCTCAACTGCGACGTGGTAACGCAATTTTACAACATGGTTCAATACGTTTGCAACCAAATGCAGAATTGTTTGCAACTGTGTTTGGTACAGAAGCTTTCACTTCTGTGCAACTTCCCCAAAACCTAACTATAGAAACAATTATTGCTGCTTTGGTTGCTGCTGCTATTGATTGTTTTAATATTCAATTAGTTTTGCAACCCTTATCAGAGGATGAGTGGAAACAGATTTTGGCTACAAAATAGATGATTTTATTAACGTTGTTAAATAGACATAAACCTGAAAAAAATGTAGAGACGCTAATAAAAATATAGAAACCCTCGTAGAGACGTTCCGCCGGAACGTCTTTACAGTATATGTGATTTGTCCGACATGATATAATATTAAGTCCTGATAATTAACATTAATAAAAATATCGCAACCCTGGTAGAGACGTTCCGCCGGAACGTCTCTACAGTATATGTGATTTGTCCGACATGATATAATATTAAGTCCTGATAATTAACATTAATAAAAATATCGCAACCCTCGTAGAGACGTTCCGCCGGAACGTCTTTACAGTATATGTGATTTGTCCGACATGATATAATATTAAGTCCTGATAATTAACATTAATAAAAATATCGCAACCCTCGTAGAGACGTTCCGCCGGAACGTCTTTACAGTATATGTGATTTGTCCGACATGATATAATATTAAGTCCTGATAATTAACATTAATAAAAATATCGCAACCCTGGTAGAGACGTTCCGCCGGAACGTCTTTACCAGATATGATATAAGTCCTGTTAAAAAAAGTCCTGGTTGCGAAAACCAGAACTTTCATAAACATTAATAGCTGAACGAAAATCTTTAGTCGATATGGATGAAAACACCTGCTAAAAGGGAACCTGTTGCACCAATAGCAATTAACAAATAGGTGAAGAATCTGCCAAGTTCAGGGTTTTGTCCTAATACTTTATCTTCTTTGCCCGCAGTGAAAAATAATGACCAAGCTTGATTTCCGTTGATTGTTTCAAAGCTGTTGAAATCAGGTCTAAATACAACTGGTCCAACTAAATCTTTTTTAGGAAAGTCAAAATCAGTTCTCATTGTGTTTCTCCAAATTTAATTTAAGTTTTTTTCTTGATATCTGCGTAAATATATATTTACAGGATTGTCAACCAAGCGATCGCACCATGTCCTGTGACAAGTTCGATAGCTATGAGTGCAACAAAGCCAATCATTGCTAAACGACCATTCAGCTTTTCTGCATACTCGGTGAAACCAAAGCCTGGTTTGTCGTCTACGTACATTTTCGGCTCAATGGCGTAGTTATTTAGTCGGTTTTGTTCTTCAACTACATAGCTGCGTGATGTCATGGTTTTTTTCCTTAAGTTTGTTTTCTTGTTAACTAATGTAACACTATGTAAATAAATTTTGCAAGTACTTGACAAATAAATGCTTTTATAAATTTTACAAGATGTGTTTAATAGTGGCAAAATTACAGCAGTTTTCGGGTAAATAGAATACACCTCACCCCGCCTTCGGCACCCCTCTCCGAACTTGCGGCTATGCATTAGGCATCTCCAGAAAACAATGTAGAGACGTAGCACTGCTACGTCTAATCAAGGGTTTGGGGCAACGCATAATTAATTTCTGGAGATGTCTAATGTAGAGACGTAGCACTGCTACGTCTAATCAAGGGTTTGGGGCAACGCATAGTTCATTTCCACTCCTATGTTTATTACCCGGATTTTTCTTTACAATGTGTAATATCATGTCCGGTAGATTACATATGATGTAGAGACCTAGCAATGCTAGGTCTCTACAAGGATTTCGGATTTTTTTATTAATGTCAATTAAACGGACATGGTATAAGAGGCGGGATAAGAATAGTGGCGGGAAGAGTAGTTTTGGGGGTTGACAGGGGGAAGAAAATAATGATAAAGGATAAAGGATGAATAAGTATACCGAGATCAGATAAAAAACTTTTTTTCATACTTTATACTTTACACTTCATACTTTAGATGACATTGTGTAATTAATTCTGTGTGACTACTTATTTAATTTTCGTTTCTCAGTAAATTTGCACCTTTAGAAAAACATCGATTTAATCAATTTATAACCTCCAGCCTTCAATCCTAACCAGGAGTGGAAAATCACAAATATAATTACTATAGGGATGGTTGCAAAGTGAAGTACTCGCAAAGCTTGCCAGCTACCGAGAATGCCAACTATCCAATGAAACTGAGCAGGTTTATACATGCCGATGCCGCTAAGTATGGCTAGCAAAAGAATCGGAATGATAACTGTGTACGCTAATCGATGCCAAACGTAGATTCTGCGTTTTGGGTTTTCACTCGTTTGCAGTGCTTTCAAGTCATTAACACCAACAAAGCGACGCTTCCAACGTTGGGTAATAAAAATATATAGCCCGTACCAAAGTAAATTTAGCGCAAACAGCCACATAGCCGCAAAATGCCAGTGTCTACCCCCAGCTAACCATCCTCCGAGCAAAAATAGAGATGGAAAGTGCCAACCCCCACGTCCACCAAAAACCGGATTAGCATTATAAATCTGTAGTCCACTGGTAATCATTAACAACAAAGCAATGATATTGACCCAGTGAAATATCTTGGCTAAAAGAGCCTGATTTGGTTGTTTCGGTCGTGATTTTTTGGAAGGAGTAGAGGTAGTCATAGGTATTTTCTCTTTTATTAAATTTTATAGTGGTAAACGGGGAAAAAATGGAGCTAGCCAAAGTTGCACTTGTACGTCCCAACCTAAGAGAATAGCGATCGCACTACCGGCGATCATGATTCCGCCGACTCTTTGCAAAATCATACTATGCGATCGCATCTTTTTCAGCAGATTTTCACTCAATCGACGACCCCCATAAGCCAGTGCAATCAAAGGTAATGCTGCCCCTATTCCATAGACCAGAAGCAAAACAAAGGCATCTGCAATCTGATGTTTAACTGCCGCCAAAACTAAAATACTTCCTAAGACTGGTCCTGCACAAGGTGTCCACAACAAGCCTAGTTGAGTTCCTAGCCAAAACTCTCCCTTTAATCCTATCTGCCCAGGCTTTCTGGTACTTCTACCTATTTTTATATAACTAAATAAACGGTAACTCCACTTAGGAAAAATTGCGAGAATCCCCATAAATAAAAGGAGGAAAATCGCTACAGTTCTTAGCCCACTAGATAAGAAAGTCAACCAGCTTGCCGTCACTCCTAAAAGACTGCCGGCTAGAGCAAATCCACTGATTAACCCTGCAACCAAAGCTACTGGACCATACTTGTGAGATTGAAGCGATCGACCCACTAATATTGGTAGAATAGGTAGAACACAGGGAGACATTACAGTTAAAAATCCCCCCAACAGTGCCAAACCTGCCGTAGATAAAGTAGAAATAGCCACATTCGTTATCCTAATAACTGACGGATTTTCTGCTCAGTTTTATCATAAGCTCCTTCTCCTATACGGTCATATTGCAGGAACCCCTGACGGTCTGCTAAAAATAGATGAGGCCAATATTCGTTGTTATAGGCTTTCCAAGTTTTATAATCATTATCGATGGGAACCGGATAAGTAATTTTGTGTTCTTTTAATGCTCTTTTGACATTGTTTACATCCCGTTCGTATCCAAACTCAGGAGTATGAACTCCTACCACTTGGAGTCCTTTACTAGCAAATTGTTCATGCCAACGAACAACATAAGGAATAGTTCGCTGACAATTGATGCACGCAAAAGTCCAAATGTGAATTAATACAACTTTCCCTTTCAAGTCTTGAGTCGTTAAAGGAGCAGAATTCAGCCATTGACTTATGCCCTCAAATTCTGGTAAAGCCTTAGCATCTGAAGACTGTGCCGCTACAACAGTTGCTGGAGATGAGTTGCTGGGGTTATTATTTAAAGGAATAGAGCTATCAGCTTTTTTTGAAGCTAAGTCAATGATTGGTTTTCCACACCCACTTAGCATAGCTCCAATCCCAAAGTAATAAAGCAGTTGGCGTCGTCGTAGAAGGTTCTTGTTCATTGTATTTTTGATAACACTGAGGATGTCCGAGTAAAAAATGGGCAGAAAGAAAGCTACCATCATCAAAAACTGAAAATGTGAACCAATGTTTCATCCAAAAGGATTTCAGTAAATTGAATTTCTTTGTTTTTTACTGATGTATTTGTAATATAAAACTAATTTGTCAGCTTAATATTAAAAATACATGATAAATCTGCTGAGAAAATGCTGAGAAATAATTTTTGACGCTAGCTGCTTACTCGGTTCAATAGACATTTCCATAAATTAATTATGCGTTGCCCGAAACCCTTGAGTAGACGTAGCAGTGCTACGTCTCTACATTCTAATGTGTCCCCTTGATTGAGAATAGCCGTTACAAAGCAGCAGTGCAGCGTAGCCCTTCTTAGAGTCTGCGATCGCCTACCTTAAATTCTTTGACTGATTCTTAATTTTTACTTTATAATATTTGGCTGCCTCTTAGGGGTATTTATGCAAATATTTCCGATTAGTGAGGCGATCGCATAAAGGAAAAAATCGCGATTGTGTTTAAAAACTGTAAATTTTTGATGAAGATACGTTGAAGTTAACACTCAATCTAGCGAAATTACTGTAAGTCTTTAAAGATCCATTATAAAAAATGATACTTTTAAGTAGTTACGCCTAGAATGGGAACCATTTTGAAACTCAACCAATCTAGCACAACTATAATCTCGTAAGAAAGAAGAAATATTTCTTCCTCTGCTCGCTCCTCCCAACTTTGTTTAAGTAATGTTTAATGATTTCTATCTGTTTTTGATCCCGATTTCGATAAAATGGCTGGGGATCACCTAAAACTCACACCGCTTTGATCAGCGATACACGATGAATCAACTGAACAATGGTTTCACCCTATTTCTTAGTCTGCTAGTAGAAGCGATACCGTTTTTACTGCTAGGGGTATTGTTCTCCAGTTTGCTGTTATTGTTTGTCGATGAGCGCAAATTGGTGACAATAATGCCGAAAAATCCCCTGTTGGGTGCATTTGCCGGGAGTTTAATTGGCTTTTTGTTTCCGGTTTGTGAGTGCGGCAACGTGCCGGTAGCACGACGGTTCCTGATGCAAGGAGTACCTACACCGGTGGCAATTGGTTTTTTGCTGGCAGCACCAACTGTTAATCCCATTGTGATTTGGGCAACTTGGACAGCATTTCGAGATCAGCCAGAAATAGTGGTGTTACGAGTGGTATTTTCACTATTAATTGCCACGATAATCGGGTTTGTCTTTAGCTTTCAGAAAGATTTGAGTCCGATTTTGCAACCAGCGATCGCTCGTTATCTGAAGTTTAACCCACCACGCAAACCAGAACCCAAACGGCGAACTAATCGTTCCCAAGCAGCTTCCTCTGGTTTATTACAGTCAGGGACTTATTTTTTAGGAGGAAAAGCCGGTTCAAGCATTAGGATAGATAATAATTTAATGGAGGGGACTGAGGCAATTTCTAGCCCCAACAAACCGCTAAAAGATAAACTACGGCTATTGCTAGATAATGTCGTCCAAGAATTGCGAGAATTAGGCGCGGTGATGGTTATCGGCAGTGCGATCGCCGCAGCAATTCAAGTGTTAGCCCCCCGTGATTTAATACTCAGTTTGGGTGCCGGTCCGGTTAGCTCAATCACTACTATGCTGATATTAGCGGCTGTTGTGTCAATTTGTTCCACAGTCGATTCATTCTTTGCCCTATCTTTTGCCTCCACATTTACCAGTGCTTCTTTATTAGCATTCCTCGTATATGGTCCGATGATTGACATTAAAGGTGTTGGTTTGATGTTAACAATTTTTAAGCCACGAACTGTATTTTACTTATTTGGCTTGGCAGGACTCTTGACATTTTTGCTGACACTTTTCATCAACTTGTACGTAATTTAATCTATTTGAGAGTTGTTGGTGGTTAGTAGATAGTGGATAGTGGTTAGCAACTAACCACCAACAAGTAACAATTAGCAACTAACAACTAACAACTAACCACTAACCACTAACCTATTACTAATGACCACCCGAAATCTAAAACCTAAAAAACCAAATTTGTTACTTCCTTGGCTGGATGTTATGGCAATTGCAGCTTGGGGAATTTTAATGTTGAAATACTGGCTGACTGGCAAGCTAAATTTGTTGATTCATCCGAATTATTTTTGGTTAGCGATCGCTAGTGGTATCAGCTTACTAATTATCGCTTTTTTCAGAGCAAAAGAATTGTGGCGACGACGACCGCGTGATATTGTACTCAATGCCGAGCATATAAATTTATTTCCCCCTGGTTGGGGTAGTGCTTTGGTATTAACAGCGGCAATTTTCGGATTAATTTTTACACCGCGAGTCTTTACTAGCGATCAAGCGCTGCAACGCGATGTCAGTGAATTATTAGGAACATCTCGCATTAGACCTCAAGCATTTAGTGCTTCCACTCCTCCAGAGAAGCGATCGCTTGTAGACTGGGTACGGGAACTTAATGTTTATCCAGAGCCAGATCGATATTCAGGACAAAAAGCCAAAGTGCAGGGATTTGTGATTCATCCACCTTCTTTACAAAAAGATTATTTATTCTTGGGTAAATTTGTTCTAACTTGTTGTGCCGCAGACGCTTATCCTGTAGGATTACCCGTCAAATTAACTCCAAATAGCGAACAATACAAACCTGATACCTGGCTAGAAGTAGAAGGACAAATGGTGACAGAAAGACTCTCCGGCAAACGTCAACTCATCATCGCTGCTAATTCCATAAAAAAAATTCCCCAACCAAAAGATCCGTATAGTTATTAGTTGTTACAACTATCCACTAACAACTATCCACCATCCACCATCCAATGACCAACTTTAAAGCCTCTATCCAACCCCTAGATCGTGCAGCGATCGCTCTAATGCTCCTACTCTCTTTCGTCATCGGAGTAATGATATTGCAAGGTGACGTGGTAACATCTCGTGTGCGAGACTTTACTTGGCAACATCAAGAAACTGATACAAAAGATTTATCCTTAACCAATTCCAATTGGGAGAATCAAAAAATTGGGTCAGAATATAACCGTTTTGCCCTTTCTTTTAGTCGTCCAATGGATACAAAAAGCGTTGAACAAAACTTGAAAATTGACCCTCCCCTAGCAGGCAAATTTAGTTGGGCGGGGCGGAAAATGTTTTATACTCTTTTGACACCAGCGCCTTATGGTACAACTTATAAAGTGCAGTTACAAGGTGCAAAAGATAAGTTTGCGGAAAAAGAACGAAAAAAGCGGACGAATGCACCTTTTGTTGGTAATTTTCGCACACGCGATCGCGTCATGCTTTATATAGGAACAGACAAAGAAGAAAAGGGACGATTAGTTCTCTATAATTTGACTGAAGATCAAAACAAAATACTGACTCCTAAAGATTTGGTAGTGATGGGCTATAAGCCATTTCCAGAAGGAGACAAAATTATATTTTCGGCTCGCACATCATCAAGTCAAGACTTACTTTCGGCGCAGTTATATACAGTAACCACAGGCATTTCTTTAGAAGGGAAAAAACAAGCTGAACCAGCAGGTAAAGTTGACCTAATTTTAGATAATAAAGACTTTCAAAACTTAAAATTTGACATATCTCAGGATGGACAAACAATTGTCATTCAGCGAGGAAATAGAGCAAGTCCTGGTGACTTTGGGCTGTGGTTTATGTCAGCAAACACTAAACTGGGAGAAAAACCCAATCTGAAGCGCGTGGAAAGCCCACCAGGAGGAGATTTTACCATCACCGCAGATAGTCAATCTGTAGCAGTTGCCCAAGGAGAGGGAACAGCGATTTTACCTCTAAAAACAGATGGTAGTAAACCCCTAGCTTTTTTCCCACAATTTGGCTTGGTGCAGGCTTTTTCTAAAGACGGTTCTCAAGCGGCAATGGTTAAGTTTAATAAAGATTACACGCGAGATTTGTTTTTAGTCACAAATCAAGGTGTCAACAAACTGCTGTTAAAAACTACAGGTTCAATTGTTCAGTGTCAGTTTGATAGTGCCTCACCCACTTTATATTGTTTGGTAACACAACTATTACAAGGAGGAGAAATATATCAAGAACAGCCATATTTAGTGGCAATTGACATAAAAACGGGGCAACAGAAACCACTGTTCGTGTTACCCCCCGCTCAACGCAATGTCGAAATGAGTTTAGCACCGGATGGTTTAGGGTTATTATTTGACCAAGTAGTACCTCAAGATCCGAATACTCCCCCATCATCGGGAAACAATTTGAGAAGCGATGACGGGGAAGCGATCGCCACTAGTAGTTTATGGTTAATGCCTCTGTTGCCCATCACCGATGCGGGAACAAGTGTCGAAATAAAACCAGAGCAACTTCCCTTAACTGGATTTCACCCCAGTTGGCTACCTTAAAATAGAGACGTTCCGGGGGAACGTCTCTACAATAGACATCTCCAGAAAAAAATGTAGAGACGTAGCACTGCTACGTCTAATCAAGGGTTTCGGGCAACGCATAATTAAATTAGGTCGATGTCTAATATGTAACTTCAATATTCTTAATAATACGATTTTGTTTAATTGCTGCTAGGATAAGTATCCTGCCTATCTTTAGCTGCAATTACAATAATTTCCCATCTCTAATTCAAAATGTTATAACGTCATCAGCGCCCTCATACGCGAAAATAAATAACACAGGCTGATGACAAATCACTCGTGTTTGAGAGAGCTGCACTTGTCTTCTAAAGTAAACTTGGATCAGACCGGATACGTGAATAATTATACTGTGTTAGTGCTGAACAGTTTGAAGCTGCTGGGTGGTGGAGAATAATGAATCAAGCGGACAACATAAATAACGAAGCTTTTATTGAACCAGAAAATTTGACAAATTCGCCACAATCATATCCGGGGAATTGTCCTTTTGATTCAGTTTTGCCCAATAACAACATGGCAATCATGAAATTGCCACTTTTGATGCCAGCAGAAGACAAGTTACGCGAAGCCAATGTGAGCCTAGCGTCGGATTCTGTATCGCAAGATTGGGTGGCAGAACCTGACACCGACAAACAAGCACTGATTGATGACGAATTCAAGAAGCTGCTGGAATTGAATGAAGAATTGCGTTCGGCTAACGCTAATTTGTATGGACAGGTGGAGGTGTTAAAGGGTGACTTATCTGAGTCGGAAAAAGCATTGCAGTGGCAGAAAAAGCGCTCAAGCGTTGCCGAGTCGATGCTTGGGCAACAAACTCAGGAACTATCCGCAGCCGGTGAGCAAATAAAGTCTTTATTTCAACAGTTAGAAACGGCTGTGCAGACTGTTCAACGTCAGGAAAATTTAATAAAAAATTATAAATCACAGCTAGAAATTAGTCAACAACGACTTGCCCAGCTAGAGCGGGAATGTGCCAAAGTTCAAACTAGCTACAACGAACAGTCTCACCAAATATTACAATCAGAGACTACTTGTCGAGAGCTACGTAGTCGGTTAATGCGACAACAGCGTCAGACTCTGCAATTTAAAGCAGCTTTGGAAAAGTGTCTGGAAAGCCCTGTCCCCAGCTATGATTGTTTAGATGATAGTGCCAATAAGTCAGACGAGATCAGCATCTGCCAACCAAGAAACTTTAAACAAGCTTCGTCTTCATTTTCTAACGCCGAGCCGATTAAACCTTGGTCGGCACAGATAGATTCTTTGACTAACGAGTTAAATTATCCGTGGGGAGAATCTTTATTATCAGGCACACCAGACACAAGCCAAGGATCTGATTCTACTTCGTCTACCTGGGAATTTTCAACTTCACAACCAGCAAACATCGACCTAAATATTGAGTCAGAATTGCGCTCAATTGATGATGAAGCTAACGCACCAAAAAACCCAGTTTCATCAAATAATGACGAGCAGATGGATGATGTGATTGAGATGTTTTTCGCGGGAAAACCTGCTGATAAAAAAGATACAGAAAAAACTCAGCCGATTTCGCCAATATGGGAAGCGATTTCAAGCGATGAAAAAACAATAAATTCCCAAGATGCATTTCCAGAAAGACATTCTCCGCTTCGGGATGCATCACCAATGTCATCAAATCTACCTATAACCGAAACTACGGTTGAAGAACTAGAAGATTACTGGTCAGAAGTGACACCATTTAACCCACTGGAATTACAGTCAAATGATTTTTCCCAAGAACCATTGACAGACTACACCGCTGATCCCAACTCACCCTCACCGGTGCTTTATCCCCAACGTCCACCCAAAGGACGAAAGTCATTAGCATCAGTAGAATTACCGAATTTTCGTTACCATAAAAAGTAGCTATTAAGTAGTGAGCAATTTATCGTTCAATTTCAAAGGCTTCAGCCCTGAGGTGCGAACTTTCACAACCCATCAAAATTAATGATTATGAACACCTAATCCCCAATCCCCAATATGGATTCAAATCCAGCTTTATGTAAAATCATCAGCTCGCGCATTGCCTCAAGTCCCCAACGGCGAATTACTTTTGCCGAATATATGGATATAGCGCTGTATCATCCAGAACACGGCTATTATTCCACTAAAGCTGTGAATCTGGGAAAACAAGGAGATTTTTTCACCTCTGTTCACCTTGGTGGTGACTTTGGCGAGTTGCTCGCTGAACAATTTCTTCAGATGTGGGAGATTTTAGGGCGACCAAAACCATTTACTCTAGTAGAAATGGGAGCCGGTCAAGGATTGTTAGCAGCAGATATTCTTAACTATTTACAACGGCAACATCTTGACTTTTCTACCTCATTAGAGTATGTGATTGTAGAGAAATCCTTAGCCTTAAGGCAAGAACAACAGCGACGCTTGCAAGATTTCCCTTTACGCTGGTGCAATTTAGAGGATATACCAGCAAAATCAATCACTGGCTGCTTTTTTTCTAACGAATTAGTAGATGCCTTCCCAGTGCATCAGTTTATCTTAGAGGCAGGGGAGCTGCGAGAAATTTATGTAACAACGCAGGAAGAGTGGGGGAGTGGGGGAGTGGGGGAGTGGGGGAGTGGGGGAGTGGGAGACTTATTGGAGAATAATTCTTCTTTCCCCCCCTCTCCCCATCCCCCCCTCTCCCCATCTCCCCCGAATTCGTTTGTCGAAGTAATTGGGGAAGTTTCATCGCTGAAGATAGCTGAATATTTTGATTTATTAGGAATAGATTTTGCTCAAAGTGCTTATGCAGATGGGTACCGTAGTGAAATTAATTTAGCGGCAGTAGACTGGCTAAGTATAGTGGCAGACCGATTGAAGCGCGGTTATCTGTTAACAATAGATTATGGCTATCCTGCCAATCGTTACTATAACCCCAGGCGATTCTCCTTTGGAGGCGCTACGCGATTCTCCTTTGGAGACGCTACGCGATTCTCCTTTGGAGACGCTACGCGATCGCAAGGAACTTTACAATGCTACTATCAGCATCGACACCATGACGACCCTTATATCAACATTGGACGACAGGATATTACGGCTCATGTTGATTTTACCGCTTTGGAGAAATGGGGCGATCGCTCTGGTTTGCAAAAAGTTGGTTTTACCCAGCAGGGATTGTTTTTGATGGCATTGGGGTTAGGTTCACGTATCGCTAATCTCTCTTATCAACAGCAACCCATTTCTCAGATGCTGCAACGACGAGATGCACTACATCAGCTTTTAGATCCTATGGGATTGGGTGGGTTTGGTGTCTTAGTTCAAAGCAAAGGACTCAAAGAAGCAGAAATTTCTCAACCGCTCAAGGGACTCTTTACTGGGGACTAGGGGACAAGGAAGACAAGGAAGACAAGGGGGATAAATGCCCAATGCCCTAATAAATCTAAAAGTTAAAACTATATTAATACTGTATGTTTGGATGGATAGTCTACCATAACAGTGATTGCAGTTAAGATAAAAACATTCGCAATTAATAAAAATTATGTCTACTCATGACTTGTTGATGTTAGTGACACTACTCACTCCCGGTATTTTACTTTCAGTTTTGATTATGGCTACTTTTGCTGCTGGTGGTTAATTATCTTAACTGAAGAACCGAAGATACTCAAATTATCAGCTAAGTAAGTGGGCGAAATTAAACGTAAAATACTCTGGTGGTTCGTAGTGAGGGGTTTACCGCTCAAATAACGGCTAAAGCCGTTACTACGTAAGTTAAAGAGCGTTTATTTATGCCCACCTACTTAATAGCTATTAGCAATTTTATGTATATTGAAAAGCGATCGCGTGTGCGAAAGGAAGAATAATAATGAAGGTAGCATTTCTGGGAACTGGATTAATGGGGCTACCGATGGCTCAAAGGTTATTAGCAGCAAATATACAGCTAATCGCCTACAACCGCACCCCAGAAAAATTAGCCCCATTACAAGCAGCTGGAGCTGAAATAGCAGCGCATCCCCGCCACGCAATTCGCGCTGCTGATTGTATAATTCTCATGCTCACCAATGCCGGAGCAATTTATAGTGTACTGCTTTCGGACACTTCTTGGCGAACTCTGGCTGGGCGCACCGTCATTCAAATGGGGACAATTACTCCTTCTGAAAGCAAAGAAATTAGAGATTCAGTAGTTAATGCAGGTGGCGAGTATTTAGAAGCACCAGTTTTAGGTAGCATTCCTGAAGCAACAGATGGCAAACTGGTTGTCATGGTAGGTGCTTACCGCGAACAATATCAACGCTACGTAGAGTTATTACAACAGTTTGGTTCACAACCCGTACATGTGGGTGCCGTGGGAACCGCTTCTGCACTAAAATTGGCGCTAAATCAACTAATTGCTTCTTTAACTACCAGCTTTGCTCTGAGTCTGGGTTTCGTTCAGCGTTACGGTGTCGATGTGGACTTGTTTATGGAAATTTTGCGAGACAGTGCGCTTTACGCACCGACATTTGACAAAAAGCTGCAACGAATGCTGGATGGTAATTATGCTAATCCTAATTTTCCCACAAAACATCTACTTAAAGACACAGATTTATTTATCGATGAAGCGAAATCAGTCGGTTTGAATGTTAGCAGTATCGAAGGTGTGCGAGAAATTTTGCAAACGGCAATAGAAATGTCATTAGCTCAAGCTGATTATTCATCACTATTTTCGGCACTTAATTACGAACATACAGAAGGTTAAGTTTGTAATGCTGATAGTATGCGATCGCTTATAATCCAGCGATTAGAATCAGGTTTAATCCAACGCTTTTCTTCTGGATTATAATTACGCTGCTCAATTAGTGCTGTTTCCAAGTCTTTCTTCTGTTGAGCATCCAGGCTGGATACCATCTTTTCCACACCTCGTAATGCAACAGTCTGCTCAAATGCTGTTTTGGAATGAGTGATGAAATTTAGAACTGAATCAAAATAAATTGCATCTTCAGACCACTCTACAATGGAAAGTCCTAGCAATCGCTTACCTTCGTCCTTGGATTGCAGCAGATCCTTAACTTCCTTAACAGAAAAATTAACATCTGGCGCTAATGCCCGCATCCGTCCGGCGATAGATTCCATCTCAAATGTTCGTTGCGCTCCAGAGGGTGCTGAATTTCTGATAATCTTGTAGCGTTGAGCTAAACGCTCCATTAGCTCATGAGTTTCAGATAATGGAACCTTTGATGCGTAGGCTTTTTGCCATTCATGGCGAATTTGTCGCAACTCTAATTGCTGTTGTGGGGGAGCGACATCTTCGGCTAACTTAGTCTGTTCAATGAGAAAGCCGAGTGAATCAGGATCGAGCGATCGCAACATACTAATTGTACCTGAGCCAGTAATTTCTCCGGCTGGTGTCTTTACCGCTCCCCCGCTCAAAGCAAAAATTTTCAATACAGATGGCAACCAAGTCAGTGCTAAAAAAACGGCTGTAGTATTATTTACTTGAAATTTAAAAGAATTTTCTTTACCCACATTGACTTGAATCGTGCTTAAAATTATAAAAATAGTACTAATAATTAACCAGTTTCTAGGAATATCAATCATTTGTTTCAGCAGCCATTCTACAGCTTGGCGCGAAATTTGACCGGTTCCTACATCTGGGTTTGGTTTGCTGACCATACTCTGGCTTTTATCTTCTGGTTCCATAACTATAAATCACCCTTTTAAAATGCTGTAAATTCTGACCATTCGGGAAAAATCACCTTGAGATTATTATCCTTTGCAGCGCTAAGAACATAGCGACGTAAACCTGGATCTGTCAGTGAAAATACATCTTCTTGTTTACAGTTGAAGTGCTTTTTTCCACGCTCATAAAAGGCGATCGCATCTTCATTATTGTGAGCATTTCCGTAAATAATCCCGGAAATTTCCGGATATTTTGCTTCATACTCATAAAATAAGCGCGACCAAGCTTGAGTGACAATACGTCTATTCGTCTTTGCTAAGGTTGCATCGTTGGCGCCAGCTAGCATTGCACCGTTATTGCGTATATCTAATAATTTTAAATCTCTTTTAGCAGTCAGTATAGCAAATAAGTGTTCTTCCGTAATTTCCGCAGCTTCGGGTCTGTCACCAAAAACTTCAACTAGACAACTGGAAAATTTCGGTGCTACGTAACAAATGCCACGCTTTCTATCTTCACACGGTTGACATTTACGTGCTTTGTAATCCGTTCTGGGAGGGTTGCCGCGTTGATGATCGAAGCGGTGCAAGGGACCCCAATAACGGAAGGAAAGCGCACTAGAATAATATTTTTTGGTGAAAATTCTGTAAATTTTCGTGCTCTTTTCTAAAGTATAAAATATGGGATCAGCCTGGTCAGCGCGAGAAAGTGAAGGCAGGATTATTTTTACCAACTTGATCACTCCTAAATCTAATTAACTAACAAAATTCACATAAATAACCCCTGATCAGCTTTGAGGCTTCTTTTGACCTGGACTAGAAAGCCGTGTCTGATGTTAGCTTCAAAAGCTGTTTAAGCAATTCCGGAGTCTTATATGGAAATTAGGTAAATTAATCAGTGTAATTTCGGAATGTTTTGGAAGTACCTTAGTTTCCTATATGTCCCGTTCTACGGTAAGATTCCCGACTTCTTTAAGAAGTCGGGAATCTTGGAATCTTGAGTTATATGACTCCTACTGCTTGTGCTTCATTAATCACTCTATCTTTTTGACCTTTTTTCAAAACTTGTATCGGGGTACAGCCATTTAATCCGGGGTTGGGTCGAGTTAGCCAACTAATTTTGGAGAAATCGGGAACATCAAGTGCTTTCAATACTTCTGGTAATCCTGGAATGACACCATCTGGTCCTGTTGGATCAAATTGCCATTTAGGAAACTTCCATACACTATTGTCTTGAATTGCAATTAAGCTTTTATTTTTTCGGCGATCGTGTGGTGTCTGACGGCTTTTTGTACCTAGCAGTTTAGCGACTTCAGATGCAGTATACGAAGTAGCTAGTAACTCTTGTCTCCATTCAAAGAAATTTTTGAGAGCAGCATTTTCTAATTCTCTTTGTTCTTCATCGCTGATTAAATCGACACCCAGCTTTGCAGCTAAGTCAGAATTAGCCTTGGATATCTTTGGCTTGTTCATTTTAAGTCCCTCAACGAAGTCTTTGATTTCCTCAGACCTTAAGGAGTTGAGTGCCTGCACTGCCTCAATTATTAGTTGTAATCTTTGTTGAGTTACAGGTTTTGCTGAACTAGTATGTATTTTTGTGGTTACAGCTTTTGTTGAAGGAGCATCTAGTGTAAGAGTTATTGCGTTCATAAGTTGACCTTAGTTAATGGACAAGAAACTATATAAATTGATTAAGGTATTTCGACATGACGTAAGAGATGTCCAGCGACCATATCTCTAGTTTCACACAGTAGGGTGTGAATTCCCGTCAAGGTTATGATTGACTTGTGTATGAGTTGTGTATGACTTATGCTCAATTCAGCGAGTTGAACTATGTTATCATGGCGGAATCTGTATGACTTATCGTCAAGATAGTTGCTAGACCCACTCTTGTTACTTTCCATAAAGTATAATGACAAGGCGATCGCTCCAAGCATCTTCTGAAGGCATCAAAAAAGCAAAAGCTGCTCTCATCCGTAATTCGCTGACGCAGCAGCAATTAGCAGAGGAACTGAACATTAGCCGTCAGCCAGTTAGCAAGTTTTTTCAAGGTAAACCGATTGAACGCTACATTTTTCAGGAAATCTGCATCAGGCTAGATTTAAACTGGGAAATAATTGCTTCGTCGTCGCTTTGGGATACAGACGACATAGAGAGCATTTCCGACATTGATAATCTGGTACAAGAAATACGCGAAAAGGTAAAACCCAGCATTTTAAAACGCTGTGGCATCATGCGGGTATTAGAGATGACTCAGCCTATGCGGTTGAATGATATTTACACTAATGTCAACATCCTAGAAAAAATTACCGGACAACGCTGGATAGGAAATGAACTACTCCAAGAAACTAACTTTGAGCGCTTTGGACTCTCACAAATTACTGAAGAAAGAGTACCAGCACTAAAAGCGGTTGAAAAATATTCCAAATTGATGATTTTGGGTAAAGCTGGCTCGGGTAAAACTACCTTTTTAAAGTATTTAGCAATTCAATGCATTAACGGTGAATTTCAGTCTTCTATGGTGCCGATTTTTGTCAATCTCAAAGACTTTGCGGAAGTTGACGATCAACCGGGATTACTAGAATATATCATACAAGCATCTTCCCTTTCACTGGAGAGCGAAGAAAAGGCAAATATCAAACAATTATTAATTTCCGGTAGAATGTTGATTCTACTGGATGGATTAGATGAAATTAAAGAAGAGTATACGAGTCGCGTATTCAAAGAAATTCGCGACTTTTCTGATCGTTTTCAAGATAATTCTTTTGTCATCACTTCTCGAATTGCGGCAGTAGAATATACTTTTGAACAGTTCACCGAAGTAGAAATTGCTGATTTTGATGATCAGCAAATTGCACTATTTGCTCTTAATTGGTTTCAAAACAAAGATTTAACAAAATTAGAAAAATTTCTCCAAAAACTGCAAGAAAATCAAAGAATCAAAGAACTGGCAAATAATCCCTTACTTTTAACATTGCTATGTTTGGTATTTGAAGAAATAGCTGATTTTCCAGTTAATCGGTCAGAGCTTTATAAAGAAGCAGTAGATATTTTGTTGAAAAAATGGGATGCAATGCGTGGTATAGAGCGAGATAAATACAAAAAACTTTCTCCACAACTCAAGAAAGATTTACTCAGCCAAATTGCTTGGAACACTTTTGTAGCTGGTGAGTATTTTTTCCCCTCCAAAGTTGTTGAACAGCAAATTATCGACTACATTCTTAATTTACCTGATATAAATACTGATTTGGAAGCACTGCAATTTGACAGCGAAGCTATTTTGAAGTCTATTGAAGTTCAGCATAGTTTACTAGTTGAGCGGGCAAAAGGAATTTACTCTTTCTCTCATATTACTTTTCATGAATATTTTGTTGCTCAAAAAGTTGTTTCTAGTTCATTTACACAAACTGAAGAAGTATTTCAAAATTTACTCACTCACGTCACTGATAAACGATGGAGAGAAATCTTTTTACTAACAGTAGAAATGTTACCGAATTTTATCAAAATTGAAGATGCCTTTTAAAATCTACAACTTTGGTAAAATTTCTGGTAACAAGTGACCTGGAACTTTAGATAAAGCAAGATTTTGTCCTTGTATTCCTAATTCATTGTGGAATCCACGAACTGTTTTTACCACATAATTAAAGGTTGTTTGATAAGCTTCTGGTTGTTTGCTGAAGCCATTTAAAGCTTTTAAATGGTTATCTAATGAGGCTTCTAAGTGTTGAGAAATAAATTTTTTGTCACCATCAAAATATTGGTTTGTTGCTAATTGGTAATGTGCTAGTCCGAGGTTATTGTGAGTAGCAAAGATATCAAAAGTTAAAGGTGTAGCATTAAGTGAATGACCAAGTGCAACGGCTTCTTCGTATGCGGTGATGCAAAGTTCAATAAACTTGTGCCGTGCTTCTTTTGTTGTTTGAGATAGATTTGCTAAATGCCAATAAGCGGTGCCAAGATTATTTTGTGTAGCGGCTGCTGCTGTGGGAACATTCGCGGGTGTACGATATTTTAAAGCTTCGTTGTAGGCAGCGATCGCTTGTTGTAAATTCTCTGCCGGATTTTCATATTGTGCCAAATTCCAGTTAGCTGTGCCGATGTTATTTTGAATCATGCCATATTTGAGCGGTTCCTTGTCGCTGGTGTAAAGAGCTAGTGCTTCGTTGTAAGATGCGATCGCTTTCTTTAAATGCACCACAGGTTGATTATGTTGTGCTAAATGCCAATAAGCAGTACCTAAATTATTCTGACAAGCAGCATACTTCAATGGCTCCATTTCTGCTGTACGATAGCGCAAAGCCTCGCTGTAAGCTGAAACCGCTTGCGACCAACTTTCTGAAGGATTAGAAAAACGAGCTAAATCACCATAAGCTGTCCCCAAATTATTTTGCACCCGTGCATAAGTATCTGGGTGTGTTTCGGGTGCAATCATGTTTAAAGCTAACTGATAAAATTTAATTCCCTGTTCAATATAAGGTTGTCCCTCCTCAGAATTGGGAGGTGTGCGGTACAACATCCAATAAAGTGTACCTAAGTCATTTAATATATCTGGTACTTGGGGTGAGGTTTCGTCATGGGTAACAGCCTCCTGATAAGCGAGAATAGCTACCATCAAGTTTTCTAATGTTGACTCTCCTTGCTCAATGCTAATCCGATATAAATTTCCTAAGCGATGATAAGCTGCTGCCAGTTCTTCATTCGCTTCTGGTCGTGAGTGTAATTCCTCAATTTCCAAAAGCATTTGCTGCGGTTGCCAACTATCATCGTCTTCAGCGATTTTATTATTCATTGTTGCCAGTACTAACTCGCTTAATTCTTTGCTTATATGAGGCAAACTCGATAGTAATGGGATATCACTCTGGCTGGATGTAGCAGTCTTTTCGTTTGGTGTCCCAGCAATGAATAATTCTGATTTTGGTTTACTAACTTCTGGTGGTTTGTATCCGGGATTAACTGGAGTTTCTGTCTGTAAATCGAAATCTTCCCCAAAATTTAAATCGCTAGAAGCTGTTTCTGTAATTTCTCTTTGGGTAACTGATTCTTCAAAAATCGCATCCTCAAAACTGACTAAATCTAAACTTCTAGAACTCGATAAACGTTCTGGAGAAGTTTTATTTTGTGTCGTCGGAGTGGGTTCGCCGGCAAACATAAATACACCAGTACGATAACCCCAAAACTGTGGTGCTGACTGCTGGATAGCATGTAACCAAGGACGCGGTACCCACAACAACAAACTAGATTCTAAGAATTGATTCGATTCAGTGAGAGATAAATACTGCTCAGTTAAACGCAAATAGTGCAGAAATAAACGTTGTGTTGCTACTGGTTGCTTGGTTAACTGCTCTACTCCGACAATTTGAAATGTCGGAATTGGCAAAGTTCGCCCAGGTGAGTCTTTTGATACTCCAATCAGTGGCGGTGGATAATTAGTTAACCATTGATTTATTTGAGCGATGGGATTGGGGTCGCTTAAATTCAACCGCAATGTTACTAATCGCGGATAAGCTGGTGTGCTGCTTTCTTCCCAATCTAATGGCTGATACAGTACTTGTCCTACCGGATAAGCCAAAGTTGAATGCAAACGAGCTGCAACCTGATTTCTCAGGTTTAAATCATCACATACCGCCAAAAAGATTTGTCGTCGCAAGCGAAGACTAAGGGCAAGTTTCAGACGGTGATATACTTGCCGATTCCAGGCTGAATTATTGGAGTGTGCAGTATCATTCACGCTCATGGTGGCATCATAGTCGAAACACAGGTTATATCACAGACAGTTCCTTGCGGCAAAGACCTCACTTAGCATTGTCCCCCCTAAGGAAGAGGAGTTTATGCAAGCAGCCTAAAAGTCTAGCTATGACTATGATTTTCAAGTGGTTGTGATACTGTTCAGGATAAATCGGGTGACTAGGGATATGAGCTTACGTGGGTAGACTAATTTTATGTATCTTCATAGTCACTATTAAATTTACCTGAAATCATATTGTGCCGCAAGTCCCGCTTTCATTGAGACGCATAATTAAGCGCATTTTATCAGGATGTCTTTCGCCAGCCTTTGCTCTAGCAACATTTTCATCTGGATCAATAAAATAATCTCCGCTTTCCGGCTCAATTACAATAAACCAGTCGTAGTGGTCTTGGATCAATTCTGGTTTAACTTTGTCAAAAATCATACGACAACGCTGAGAAAATAATTCGTCTTCAGCTTGACGCCGTGCTTTCTCTTCGGGTGATAATTGGTTTTCTGGAAATACTCGTCCTCGACGTGGGCTACGATTAGAAGATAGTGTCATGTTTTTGACAAAGAAGTAATTTGCTTATTTTTATAAGTTCATTTTATCAACAGACGATCGCATAAAAAAAAAGCGATACCGGGTACGGCAACGCTACTCAGTAAGGGAAAATCTGGGAACTTAGTGTCGCTGTGTTTATGGTAATTATTATTTGCGGCGGTTTATTGTCGTACCGGGCGTTATCGCAGCAAATAGAATCCCGTCTTTATAACTTAGAGGCGGATGTTAATCAAGTTGAAGTATGCTTAAATCAAATAGAATCTGTGCTAAATCAAAACCGTTCCTCATTGTCAAGATTACCACAGCCAGCGCGTAACAACAGAGGTAATGCATCGTGACAAGATACGATGTTTGATAAACTACCAATTTTAGTAGTTTAATTGAAGCAATAAGTTAATAAATTAGAGGCGTAAATTGTTAAATTGGAGTCACGCTGATAGGAAATTAACATGACAACAAATACCAATCAAGCAACAAATTATGAAGGTGGATGTCATTGCGGTGCAGTGCGCTTTCGGGTGGTAGTTGATAATCACAAAGTTGATGATTGTAACTGTTCTATTTGTAGGAAGAAGGGCTTTTTACATTTAATTGTGCCGCAAGACAAATTCACTTTACTGCAAGGGCAAGATTTGTTGAGCAACTACAGATTTAATACGGGAGTTGCTCAACATAATTTTTGCTCTATTTGTGGAATTCACTCTTTTTATATTCCCCGCAGTCACCCCGATTGTATTGATGTGAATGTGCGGTGTCTTGATGGTGATGTGATGTCAAACTTTGAAATTGTCCCTTTTGATGGTGCAAATTGGGAAGATAATATTCACAAGTTGATTAATTAACATTAGACGATCGCATAAAAAAAGCGATGCCGGGTACGGCAACGCTTCGCGAACGCCTGAGAACATTTCCCCAAGCCGTCGCTTTTTAATTAATTACTGACAAAAATTAAGCTGCAACAGGTTCCAACAACTTGATATTCGAGAAGATAAATTCCTGAGTTGAAAGTTGTCCTTGTGTTTGGGTGCGAATTTCGCGACGATTGAGGATACAATAGTTATCAACCTTTTCATACTCGTCTGTAAATTCGCTTCTACCACCCTTTTGTTCACTCGTTTTCGGGTCGTGGTATACAGAATCATAAGTGTGGGATAAATAGCCCTCACCAGTATCGTGACTGCTGAAAGTATTTATCGTGACATAAGTACCATGAATTAGACGGTGAACGAAGCATACTTCATTATTGCGGACTTTATATCCATCGCCCTGACACTTACCACCGAGGAAAATCTCAACTGCACCAGTTTCGTCAGTCTTACCATAGCTGAAGGTATTCGTGCTATGAACATCTTCAAAGCTGCGACGGACACGGTGAATTGCTATTTCCCACGCTTGACCGTGAATAAGTTTTTGTGCTTGCTCATCTTCGACATCAAGCACTTCTGCCTTGAGATCGGTGTTGATGCGAATTTTACCACTAATTACCTTATCATTCTCCTTAAAGGTGATATCTGCGGTGTAACCGGGGAAATTCTTATCCCAAGTGTAGCGGTTTTCATAAGCAGCCTGGAAAAATTCTTGGGCAGAAATTTGTGTTACTGTCATTAGTGTCCTATCCCTACTACTTATCTTAACGTTTTACCTGATCGTGGTATTAGCATAGAAGTAATTATGGAGCCTTGCCTAGTCCCCAACTGGGTACACTTATGCCTAATTTTCTTCATAGCATATTTCATGCGATCGCCAACGCCCAAAACGAGCAAGAACTAAATAATGCCATCATGGAAACAGTTGGCGAACATTTTGGTGTGCAACGTTGGGGTATTCATCTGCTTGATGACCACACAGCAAAGCATGGTATTCAAGATATCCCGGATGTGTGTATAGAAAGTAACCCTATCGGACGTTATGTAGTCGAGCGTCATGCACCCACACACGAACAATTAATATTATCCCCAACCAGCTGGAAGCAACTTTGCCCACGTCAAGACCACGAACACGTCATGACCGGTCCAATTATTTGTGATGGTCGTCTGATTGGAACCCTCAACCTTGCCCGTTTTAGCGGAAATCCTGCCTTTGACGCCAACGATTTAGCCGACCTGAGCGCGTTGTGCTTGCATTTGTCAGCAAAACTGGCAACTTTACGCACCAAATCAGCAACATTTAATTCTCAATTAGCAAGTAAGCTGACACCACGAGAGTTAGAAATAGCTGAATTAGTAGCACAGGGTTTAACTAATGGGGAAATTGGCACAAAACTTTGGATTAGCCAAAATTCAGTCAAGCAAGCTTTGAAACGGATGTTTCGCAAGCTGGAAGTTTCCGCACGGGCAGAAATGGTAGCGAAGTTGCAGGATGTGTTGAATTGATAACCATAGCAAAACTGCTCTGTATGAGCATACAGCAGATTGCGTTGTTATTAAATACATGTAGAGACGTTCCCCCAGAACGTCTTCTAAATGTTTGAAGTTATTCTAAGTGTTTGACTGTAATCCCTGTAAGCTCATGTAATTGATTTGCAACAGATACCCGATGGCATTTTGCACTTTGTAATTCTGCACATAGTAAAAGAACAGTTTCTTTTTGTGCAATTTGAGAAATTTCCAATAATGCCAATGTTGCTTCTTCTTGATTAGGAGGAATCCAATTTTTATTACCAGATGTGTTACCTAATGCAGTATGAGAAACATACTTGATATTTATCGAATTACAAAGTTTCTCAATTGCTGTTCCATACCACTTTCGACTCCAAGCGCGAGGCGAAAAACGCACATCAACAACAAAGTTGACATGAAATATTTCTAGGTATTTTAAAAATTCGTCGTAATTCTTACGATTTCCATACCCAAATGTCAAAATTAATGGCTGTATATTTTCAGCTTTATAATTCATTCTTGCAGTTTTAAAATAAAGTTAATTGTTTTAATTGTACTATGGGTAGAATAATCCAATAATCATAAACGAATTTCTATGATGTTTCAAATTACCAACTATAAAGTGTAAATCTTTCTCTGTAATAAAACCCTCTAACTTTTGTTTGATTTTATCTAAAGATTCTTGTTCTTTTGCTATTAAATTACTTGCTTGAGAATTATCCCTACAGTTTCTATATAACTGCATAATTTCCCAATCACTTATAGAGGACTTATACTTATCTCCTGCCTCATCAGTAAACTCATATCCAAATTGGTAAGGAATTTTCTCTAAATCAATCGATTCTTCAAACAAATCAAGTTGGTCTAACACCGCTTGTTGTTTAGGTTGCCATTCGCGTTCGGTCGGCTTACAGTAATATTTTTTTATACTTTGGGGTTTAATTATTCCTAGTGATTTATTTTCCTCTTTTATCTGTTTAATTGAATCAAATTTAAGCGGTAATAGTAGGGACTTTCTTTCCTGCCAATTGTTCGAGGTATCAATTTTTCTAATAATTTCTATGGTTGAATGATTAGCTCGAAAGCTTTCCAGCCTAGAATCTTTTTCATCTTTGCTTATTTCAGCCCTAATAATAGACCATCTAGGATAGCGCTTATCGTAATCCATGTACCTAAAGGGGATAGGATATATCCGAATCCATTGCTGTGGCTTTTCATCATCGCTTAGTAAAACTCCTGCTGTACAAACTGTCTCCCTATATTTAGTGCTAATTGATGGATAAGTTTTAGTGGCAATCAAAACTTTTCTAGTTTGCATGTATTTTGATTTTAAGCGAGAGTTATTTTGATTATAAAATAGCTTACCCAAGGACTTTGGGGCTATGAGCCTTAGATTAAAATCTAAGAGGGGTAATGCAACTGCTGCAAGATATCAGTTTTCCCCAACTTCAAGAAATAAAGTTGAATATTTAGGCATAAATTAGGTTTATACGCCACAAATCGTCGTTTCAGGCATTAAGCGTTGTCCATTAACCTAGTTTTTCGTATCTATGCATAAGTCGGTAAAATTTTAATTTGAAAAAATAAAAATAGCTTACGCACGGATAATAATTTTTTGTAACATTTTTAGCTTGCCAACTACCACTAGATTTTGCTAAATTAACCAAGTTGAAGCTAAAATGTTAGTTTTCAAATCTCAAGCCTAGTATTCAGGTGTTGCAGTCACTACTAAACAAAAGTAAAAGCGAAGTTTGAGTTATCGGGTCATGTCACTTTTATTCAGTGGAACATCCCAGCAATCAAAATCGCAGTTGTTCAGTTCCTTAAAAAATCGGATACATGAAACAAACGCAATTGTGGTCTGTTGTCGCTTTGTCAACAACTGTTTTGGGGCTACCATCAGTTGGTCGTGCTGCAACAACCAACGGAAATTCTACCACTCCGGACGAGGCAGGTTCTAATGATGCGGTGAATGTGAAAAAGCCGCAATCGATCAGGGAAAAACTTATTTCCCGTGATATACTGACTCAAATTCATTCTCACAACTTAGCAGGTCGTCAGGCGACAACGCTGTATATCCGTAATATTCCGTTTCTCACCTTTGTTAGTCAAGCCGATATTAGCAACTCAGATGAAAGAGCGAGTGCGATCGCTGCTAAAATAAACCAATTAGTTACAGACAAAGTTGATGCCAGCCAAATTACAGTCAGTTGGAAAGCAGCCAGCTATATCATCAAAGTAAATGGGGAAGAACTGGTAAAAATCGATGGCAAAACAACACGTCTACCAGATACAACCAATAACCTCTCACAAGATGCATTGCAAGCCACCAATCGCTTGCGGAGACTAATCGATGTCGCTTATGCCTTAAACCAGATTAATAGTATCCCATTTCCACCGCCAGAACCGATTAAACAGCCACAACAGGCAAAAAAGCCATCACAGCAAAATACTGGTGGGGAAGTGCAAGCCACCTCTAAAGGTATGGCTTCATACTACAGCTATGAAGGTGGTAATCGGACTGCAACTGGTGAGAGATTTAATCCCCAAGGATTGACCGCAGCTCATCGCAGCTTGCCTTTTGGTACACGAGTTCGTGTCACCAACACTGGCAATGGTCGTTCTGTAGTCGTGCGAATTAATGACCGGGGTCCATTTATTCGCGGTCGAGTAATTGACCTTTCTGTAAGTGCAGCAAGAGAATTAGGAATGATTAGCAGTGGTGTTGCCGCAGTGAAATTAGAAATTTTGAGTAATTAATAATAGACATAGGTGTAGAAATTAATTATGCATTGACCGGAACCCTTGTAGAGACGTTCCGCCGGAACCCTTGTAGAGACGTTCCGCCGGAACCCTTGTAGAGACGTTCCGCCGGAACGTCTCTACGTGTATTTAATAACGTTTATCCATTCTTCGCGGAAACATTACCAAATCCTCCACCACCAGGGGTTTCAATCACAAAAACATCCCCAGGTTGCATTTCTACTGTTGCCGTGCTATCTAAATTCTCTTGAGTTCCATTCTGACGTAATATCCAGTTGCGTCCTACTAATCCGGCTTCTCCACCATTTAAGCCAAAGGGACGAACAAATCGATGTCCGGAGAGAATATTAGCTGTCATCGGTTCGAGAAACTTGATACGGCGAATCACCCCATTCCCGCCCGAATGTTTTCCTTTACCGCCGCTATCACAACGAAGACTAAAGCTTTCTAAAAGTACAGGATAGCGGGTTTCTAAGACTTCTGGATCGGTGAGGCGGGAGTTTGTCATGTGAGTTTGGACACCATCAGTACCATCAAAATCAATCCCAGCGCCCGAACCGCCGCAAATGGTTTCATAATATTGATAGCGGTCATTTCCAAATGTAAAATTATTCATCGTTCCCGCAGATGCAGCCATCACCTCCAAAGCACCATATAAAGCATCAACAATAGTTTGCGAAGTCTCCACATTACCCGCGACTACTGCTGCTGGATAAGTTGGATTCAACATACAGCCTTCAGGGATAATAATTTCTAGAGGATTAAGACAGCCGGCATTGAGGGGAATATTATCATCAACCAAAGTCCGGAAGACATATAAAACTGCGGCTTGAGTTACAGCTTTAGGAGCGTTGAAGTTACTATTTAGCTGCTTTGATGTGCCCGTAAAATCAATTGTAGCACTGCGATTTTCTCGATTTATAGTCACTTTAACTTGAATTTGCGCTCCGCTATCCATATAATAGGTAAATTCGCCATTTTTTAAAACATCAATTGCTCGTCTAACTGCTTCTTCGGCATTATCTTGGACAAATTTCATGTAAGTTTGAACTGTCTCAAGTCCGTATTGATAAATTATTTTACGCAGTTCTTGCACTCCTCTCTCATTTGCGGCAATTTGTGCTTTAAAATCAGCTATATTTTGGTCTGGGTTACGAGCAGGATAGATATGATTTGAAAGATGCTGCCGTACTAATGTTTCTTGAAAATTACCCTCTTCAACTAAGAGAAAATTATCAAATAAAATCCCTTCCTCTTCTACTGTGGTGCTGTGAGGAGGCATTGAACCGGGAGCAATTCCACCGATATCAGCTTGGTGTCCGCGAGAAGCAACGTAAAAAATAACTTGTTTTCCATCTTCGTCAAAAACGGCGGTAATTGCAGTTACATCAGGAAGATGCGTTCCCCCATTGTAGGGATTATTTGATAGATAGACATTTCCTGGTTTTAAAGTGTCGCCTTTATCGTTAATTAAACTGCGAACACTTTCACTCATTGAGCCTAAATGTACAGGAATATGGGGGGCATTAGCTACTAATAATCCAGAATCATCAAAAATAGCGCAGGAGAAATCTAAGCGTTCTTTGATATTTACCGATGCTGCCGTGTTTTGCAGAACAATCCCCATTTGTTCAGCGATAAATTGATAGAGGTTTTTGAAGATTTCTAAACGAACTGGGTCAGGTTGAGATGTTGTATACATTATTGACTCCTGAAAAATCGTAGTCAGCGCTTCAGCGCTTTATTTAAGCACTGAAGTGCTTACTACGAATAACTAAAGACGTTCTAAAATTAAATGATTGCGTTCAGTTAGTCTCGCTTTCCATAATGGTTCAACTACAATCGTGCTAATTTTTTCGACAATAATCGCAGGTCCACTAATACTATCTTCTGGCTGTAAATCTTCTCGTCGATAAACGGGTGTATCATGCCATTTATCAGCGCTAAACATGCGTACTGTCTCAACAGATGTGGGGATTTCATCTAGAGGACGCTTACGAATAATTAAGGGTTCTTCAGGAGTATCCATCTTCTGAATTACTTCTACTGAAATCGATTCAATAATTAAGCTTTTCTCTAATTGAATAAAACCATAACGCGATTTATGCTCAACTTCAAACTCCTCCCGCATTCTCACCACATCCAAATCAAAATTTACAGCCAAAATCGAATTAGTCCCCTCATACTTCAAATTAACCTTTCTAACTAACTCCTCTTCATAACCTCCGCGTACCTCTGCGCTTTCCTCTGCGTTACTTTGCGTTTCAAACTCTTCCCTCCCTTGAACTTCCAAACTCCCCATTAACTTCTGTAATAGCGGAATTAATGCTTGGATTAAAGGCTGTTCTACCCCTTGTTCTCTAATCGCTCTCACATCAGCTAAACCCATTCCATAAGCAGAAAGAACTCCAGCATAAGGATGCAAAAATATCTTTTTCATCCCCAAAGTATCGGCAATTAAACAAGCAACTTGCGCTCCTGCACCACCAAAACAACAAAGTACATATTGAGTGACATCATAACCTCTTTGGAGACTGATTTTTTTAACTGCATTCGCCATATTTTCCACAGCGATCGCTATAAATCCCGCTGCTACTTGTTCAGGAGTTCGAGCATTTTTTGTAACAGCTTCAATCTCTTGGGCTAATTCTGTAAATTTATCAATAACAATATCTTTATCTAAAGGCAAATTACCATCAATTCCAAACACAGAAGGAAAATATTGCGGGTGAATTTTGCCTAACATTACATTAGCATCTGTCACCGCTAAAGCTCCACCACGTCGGTAAGACGCAGGTCCAGGATTTGAACCAGCGGATTCAGGTCCCACACGATAACTAGAATTATCAAAAAATAAAATTGAACCCCCACCAGCGGCAATTGTATTAATTGCTAATACGGGAACTCGCATTCTCGCTCCCGCAATTTCTGAATTAAATTCTCGTTCATACTCTCCTTTATAGTGGGCAACATCTGTACTTGTTCCACCCATATCAAAGGTAATTATTGAGTCGAATCCTGCTCTTTTGCTAGTTTGAACTGCACCGACAATTCCCCCAGCCGGACCACTCAAAATGCTATCTTTGCCTTGAAATTGTTGTGCATCAGTTAAGCCTCCATCAGATTTCATAAACATCAATCTGACTTTGGGTAACTGACTTGCTACTTGGTTAACATAGCGACGCAGAATCGGGGTTAAATAAGCATCTACGACTGTTGTATCTCCTCGGCTAACCAATTTCATTAAAGGACTAACTTGATGAGATACGGATATCTGCGTAAATCCGATTTCTTGCGCGAGTTGGGCAACTTGTTGTTCGTGTTTCGGATAGCGATCGCTATGCATAAAAACAATGGCACAACTGCGAATTACTGTATTATAAATCGTTTGTAAGTCGTTTTTTACTTGTTCTATATTTACAGGTGTCAATTCTTGACCGTGGGCATCATATCGTTCATCAACTTCAATTAGTTGTTCATAAAGCATCGTTGGTAAAATGATATGACGAGCAAAGATGTTAGGACGGTTTTGATAGCCTATTCGTAAGGCATCTTTAAAGCCTTTAGTAATAATAAGGGCTAGGCGATCGCCTTTTCTTTCTAAGAGTGCATTGGTGGCAACTGTCGTGCCCATTTTGACTACTTCTATCGCTTCACCAGGAATAGGTTCGTTACTTGAAAGACCGATGATATCGCGAATTCCTTGAATTGCTGCATCTTGATATCGTTCGGGATTTTCTGAAAGTAATTTATAAACGATTACCCATTGTTGATTAGGTAGGGGAATGATTAGAAAGCGTTCAGGATGTGTTGATAGTCTGTCTGCGATCGCCTGATTATTCGTAACAGCGACAATATCTGTGAATGTACCACCGCGATCGGCAAAAACTTTTAACATTACTTTGTTTTTTAATGGTCTATAAGTACAGTTCTAAGCGACCCCATACCCTGTATACGGTCGCTTATATGGGGGATGTAACCCCAGTACAATATCTTCTTTTGGTACTCCCATTTCTACCAGTGCTTGAGCAATATCTGTCTCAGTCATATTCCTCTGAATCCAAATTTTGCCATCTTTAATATCTAAATGAATGAAACAGTTGTACACCCGCTTCATTTCTTCCCAACCGATATCTAGTAATTGATAGTGGTCATGTTCTACATCAAAAATTAGCTGACACTCAACATCTGGGTTGCCATCTTCCAGTATCGCTTGTTTTGTTAGCAACTGACGGATGCATTGGCGATAGTTTTCTACTCTTTCCATTTAATAATCTCCTCCTTATTTGAATCGTAAACGACGAGCTTCAATTGATAAAATTTGACTGCTTCTTGAACAAACCGTTCTTGGAAGAATGTATTAAAAGTATCAAATGGTACTGCTAGATAAAGTGTCCTATCCGATTCACTCATTTGTAAAGCAAGCCGATAGTTCAAAAATTGTCCCAACGCAACATGAAAGTCCGTAATTGCTGAACTACTGAGAAAACTTTTTACTTCGACTGCGATTTTTAGACCTGCTTTTTCAGCACCTAAAATCTTCTCTGCTGCCAAGTCAATCTCAAATTTTACACCCTCAATTTTGATTATAAGTGGATCGGCTGTAATGACCCACAGTTCCTTTTGTAGAGCTTGTTTCACAGCAACATGGAATCGGTCTTTGGCTGACATTTATCTATATCATCTTTTAATTAACTTGATTTTAAGCGAATCGCTATTTTTTTAATTGTCTATAAATGCGATCGCCTGACTTCCCCATAATATATTGATATTACCCTTCCCCAGCACCACTCACGCCAATGGTGCCACCAATACCGATATATCATTGAGTATTGACTAATCGCTACGTAAAGCTGTTATCGGGTCTAAATTAGCAGCATTTCGTGCCGGAATGACTCCAGCAATTAGTCCCACAGCACCCGACAAACCAAAGCCTAAAATAATCGAAGTAGAAGAAATAACAAAAGGAAATTTAAAAGCTGTGGCAGTGCCAAATGCAATGATAATTCCTCCGCCAATTCCAATCGCACCACCAACACAAGAAATTAGAATTGCTTCGACTAAAAATTGATTGAGAATTGCTGAATTTGTTGCACCTAACGCTTTACGAATGCCAATTTCTCGTGTTCTTTCCACCACTGAAACTAACATGATATTAGCAATTCCAATTCCACCTACTACCAAAGAAATTGCAGCGATCGCACTCACCATAATAGTTAGTAAACTCAGGACAGTGGTTAAAGTCTTTAATATATCAGCTTGGTTGGTAACGCGAAAATCATCGCTTTCTGGAGGTTGGATATCGTGACGCGATCGCAATAAATTAGTAATTTGAAATTCTGCGGTTTTTATTCCTTCTTTCTTCCCATATTTGACATAAATACCATTGACAGAAATCCCAAACAATGAATTATTGCCAACAATTCTCGCTGACATAGTTGTTAGGGGAATATAAACCGCATCATCCCTATCCATTGGACCTTGGGAACCTTTTACTTCTGTAACTCCGATGACTTCATATACTTCTCCCTGAATCCGAATTTTTGACCCAATTGGGTTAATATTTTCGTCAAATAATTTCTTCTTAACCGTCGGAGCAATTACCACAACTTGTTCAGAAGTATCCAATTCTTCTTGATTAAAATATCTACCAGTTTCTGGGAAAGTATTTCTAGCATCGGGATAATTTAAATCTGTACCATATACTGTTGTAGACGTATTTTCTCCTTCATAAACGACTTGAGTTTTACTTTGTAAGTATGCAGAAACAACTTTTGCAGAGAGTACTTCGCTGGCAATAGCTTTAGCATCTTCCCAAGTTAAGGTACTAGTTGAACCTAAACCTTTGCTAACATTTCCACCTTTAGCTTCACCGGCTAAAATTTGCAACACATCTGAACCTAAAGCTTCAATTTGTATTTCAGTTGACTTTTGCACTCCTTGCCCAATGGAAGTAATCGCAATTACAGAGGAAATGCCAATTATCATTCCTAGCATCGTCAATCCTGTACGTAATTTATTACTCCACAGAGATTCAATTGACATTGACAATATTTCTAAGGATGATACTGAAGTATGCTTTTTACTAGAAGTGAATTTCATGTTATATATGATTTAATAGCAGATAATTGCTAATTAATTCTCTTGTTTCGGTGGAGTAGGAAAGAAACCTCCCGATTTAGGTTTAGCATCTTCTGGTGGTAGAGTTAACAAGACTCTTTCACCACCTTTCAAGCCAAACTTGACTTCCGTTTTATTGTTGACAGCAACACCTACTTTTACTGGCACAAACACAGGCTTATTTTCTTTGTCTAAAATATATATACCCGTTCCTCGCTGATCGCGGATAACTGCAATGGTGGGGACTACTAATGCATTTTCATGTTGACCTAATTCAAATTCAACTTCCACATTCATTCCCGAACGTAAAAGGCTTTTATTCTCGGAAGTAATAGCCGCTTTGACTTCAAAACTAGTAACATTTTGTTCGACATTTGCTTGCGTGGCAATCTGCAATACTTTTCCTGTAAAAATTTGACTTGGATAGGCATCCGTTTTGATTTTCAATGTTTGATTGATGCGAACTTTCGCTAAATTTGATTCCGAAACATTTGCGACTACTTGATTATTTGCGGTTAAAGATAAAATTGAAGAAGAGAGACTAGAAGAACTTGAACCTCCAGCATTATTTGGAGTCACAAAAGAACCAGGATCGGCATATTTTTTAGTCACGACTCCATCAAAAGGAGCGCGAATGACTGTATCGTTAATTTGAGCTAAAACTGTTTGTAAAGAACCCCGTGCAGAATTAACTTGCGATCGCGCTTGGTCAATATCTTCTTTTCTCGCACCAGCTTTAATTAAATTATAAGATTGCTGTAATTGTTTGACCTTTGCTCGTGCTTGTTCGATATCTTCACTGCGGGAACCTGTTTGTTGTAATTTTAATGCTTGTTCTGCTTCCTGAAACTGCGCTAATGCAGTATCTCTATTTGTTTGATAGGGAGATAAAGACAGAATGGGAGCAACATTGTCACATCTCCCCTATTCTCTTATTGTTAGCCTTTCTCTAGCCAGGTAATAGGTTCAAAAATTATTATCTGCGGAATCCAAATGGTGTTCCACCACCTTGTTTTTGCATCATTTTCCGAAGTTTTTGTTTTTGTTCGTTGGTGAGGATGCTAAATAGCTGACTACGTTGCCATTTTTGTACATCTTCGAGTTCTTCCTTTTGCTGTCTGGATAGATTTAAGGATTGAATCACTTCTTGAGGCTTTCTTCCTCCTTCCACAGCAGATTTTACATATTCTTGTTGTTCGCTGGTGAGAATTTTGTTCATGCGATCGCTCACTTCTCCTTTCACTTCCTGAAGCTTTTCTTTTTGCTCGTCAGTGAAATCCATAAAACTAACTCTTCTGAATGAAGAAATTATCAAGAGCATTTTAACTAGCTTAAAATTGACCGCTGGAGTCATGTTTAGTTTCGTCCTCACATTTGTTTTATTACTAGCAAATGCTTTAGTAGCAGAAAGGCAAAGTCGTCAAAAAATGATTTTAGCACACGAACAATTAAGACTTTATGCCATGAGGATAGAAGACCAAGCCACTTTATTAGAAAGAAATCGAATTGCCCGTGAAATTCACGATTCTTTAGGTCATTCCCTCACGGCACAAAGCATACAAATAGAGAACGCCTTAGTCTATATTGACTCGAATATTGAAAAAACTAAAGGTTTTTTATTAGAAGCAAAAAAGCTTGGTGCAAGTGCTTTAAAAGAAGTTCGTTTTTCTGTTTCTACTTTGCTTTCTGACCCTTTAAAAGGAAAAAGTTTAGAATTTGCAATTAGGAACTTGCTCGCAGATTTTCAAAATCAATCACAAATTGAACCTGAATATTATTTAGAATTTTCTCAAACTTTACCGCAAGATATTAACCTTGCTATTTACCGAATTATTCAGGAAGCTTTAACCAATATTTCCAAACATAGCATGACAAATGATGTAATAGTTGATGTAAAAACTACTACCAATTCTCTGTGCTTGCGCGTAGAAGACAATGGTGTAGGATTTGACCCCAACCAAAATACCACAGGTTTTGGTCTGCAAAGTATGCGCGATCGCACCAATGCACTGGGGGGACAATTCTATCTCAACAGTGAACCAGGAGGAGGTTGCAGTATAATGGCAATTTTCCCATTGTCGAGGCTGGACTGATGATTCGACTACTAGTGGTTGATGACCAAACGATTATTCGTCAGGGTATCAAAAGTTTACTGGAATCTCAACCCGATTTTGAAGTAGTTGGTGAGGCTGAAAATGGCAAACAAGCTATATCCCAAGTCGAAGCTTTGCAACCAGATGTGGTTTTGATGGACGTGCGAATGCCAATAATAGATGGTGTCGCAGCAACAAAAGCTATTACGCAGCAATTTCCCTTAGTAAAAGTCTTAATTTTAACTACTTTTGATGATGATAAGTATATTTCCCAAGGAATGCGATTTGGTGCTAAGGGTTACTTGTTAAAAGATACACCTTTGGAAGCTTTAGCAAATACCATACGTTTGGTAGATTCAGGACATACCCATTTAGGACCAGGATTGTTTGAGAGAATGATGACTCCTACTTTAGAAGTTACATCAGCAAAAATTTCTACCCCACCACCTGAGTTAGAAGAATTAACTCCTAGAGAAAAAGAGGTTTTACAGCTAATAGCTTCTGGTGCGAGTAATCGAGAAATTGCCGAATCTTTGTTTATTACAGAAAGAACAGTAAAAAACCACGTCACGAGTATTCTAACAAGATTGAATTTAAGAGATAGAACCCAAGCTGCTATTTTTGCTAATTCATTTCGTTTTGAGGGGTAAAAATATATCTATGAATATATCTCTAGGACTTACGCATTGACAAAAAACACCAAATAGGAGGTATGGATTTCAGGAATTAAAACCTGATTTTTCTTTTGTTTTTTAGCGATCGCTACCCATTTAAAGATTATTGTCAAAAGCCTGAAACGGCGAATTTACATTCACACATATTATGTGCAATTTGTACAGTGCGTAAGTCCTAATCTCAATTAACCTGCTAAATCACTAACATCCCTTAATAAAATCCCCCTTCCCCAAAGAAGGAAAGGGGGTAAAAGCTGAGATTAAGCCGGATAAATCCGTAGACGCCGATTTGGTTCATCCCCAAAACTGTGCGACTTCAAGCGGTAGTGTTCTACCAACTCGTGTTGCATTTTACGCACTTGGGCAGAACGTGGCAGTAATTCTACTGGTTGACCTTTGGGAATGACAATTTGCTCTACGGCAAGTCTGGCTTCCTCTAAAGCATCCATCTCATCATCGCTGCCGCTGTGGAGAAATAATTGCAATTCCCGGTCATCGGCTAGTTCCGGATCGTCCATGTTCAGCAAGCGTCGCAAACCACGGGTAATCTGGGGAATCGTGCTGGCTTTAATCATGTGAATCGGTAGATGACGAGCTTTTGCCATTTGCCTGAGTTTAGCGTGATTTTTGACATGCGATCGCAGTGCCAAAATTGCATCAGCACTATCGATATCTTTTGTCAATACAACTGGCAAAGTTAACACACTTACTACCTGTTCCAACTGGTGGCGACTAACACCATAGGGGAAAATATGCAATGGCAAATCTTCACCGTTTGGTCCAGGGAGTCTGGGAGTGGCAAAATCAATACTCTCAGAGTAATTGAAAGATTCATCTAATAAGCGGTCAAATTCACTTTGCCCACTCACCCGCTCTCGCTCAGGAGATAATAGCGGTAGTGCTACCATTTGTCCAGATGAACGCCAGCCATTAGGGGGTCGCGCTGATGCGAAAGATTCCTCACCAACAGCTTGGGGCAGACCACGACCGTTTACTACAGATAACTGTCGGGCTATAGCCACCTTGCCAGTATCATCAACGGTTCTCGTCTGCGGATTAGCCTGACGCCCCCGCAGAAGACTATCAACTGTATCCGCAACAGCTTCGTGTACTACCCAACGCTGCCGTTCGAGCATTTCCACAGCAATCTCGAAAGTAGGAGGTGCTTTGCGTTCCAAAACAGTTTTTTGACTACCCCGTCTTCTCGCTTCGTCATCCCCCAAAGTCACAGCCTGGATACCCCCAACTAAATCACATAAAGTCGGATTTTTAATCAGGTTCTCTATCTGGTTGCCGTGTGCCGTACCTACCAATTGTACGCCGCGTTCAGCAATAGTACGTGCCGCCAGAGCTTCGAGTTCTGTACCAATTTCATCAATAACAATGACTTCTGGCATATGGTTTTCCACTGCCTCAATCATCACCTGATGCTGAAGTTCGGGATGAGCTACTTGCATCCGTCTGGCACGACCAATAGCGGAATGGGCAACGTCACCATCTCCAGCAATTTCGTTAGAGGTATCAATGATTACCACTCGCTTATTTAACTCATCCGCCAATACACGAGCTATTTCCCGTAATGCGGTAGTTTTACCCACGCCCGGACGCCCCAGCATGAGAATCGATTTACCAGTTTCTACCAAATCGCGGATCATGCCTATAGTTCCGAATACCGCTCGACCGACGCGACAAGTCAAGCCGATGATTTTGCCGGTGCGGTTGCGGATGGCGCTAATGCGATGCAAAGTTTGCTCAATTCCTGCGCGATTATCTCCGCCAAAAATTCCCACTCTTGAGACGCAATCATCTATCTGTTCTTGAGTTACGGGTATTTCGCTCAGATACTCGGCGCTAGTAGGAAAACGAGCTTCTGGGCGACGACCCAAATCCAAAACTACTTCAACTAAACTATCTCGTCGGGGATGACTCTCTAGTATTTGACGCAGGTCTTGGGGCACAATGTCTAATAACTTTTGGAGATCGTCTGTAATCGTCATGCTTTCTATGGTGACGTTTTTAGAGATAGATAGGACACTTTCTTTGATTTGTGTCCGCAACGCGCTTTTATCAGCGCTCCTGCTGTGACTTGAGTTGGGAAACGAGAGAATAAGCAAGCTCTACAGCTTGCCAAAGTAATACTTCGTCTTCTTCAAGGCGAACAGTTGGCTTGACATTTGCTTTGTTTACCTCCTTGGTTTCTAACTGTTCAAGAATCGGTGACAGTAGTACACGGGCATAGCTGCCGTATGCAATACCGGATATGGAGGAGGGGAGGAGGGGAGGAGGGGGGGAGGGGGGGAATTTTTCCCCTTGTCTCCTTGGAGTCTCCAAGGAGTCTCCAAGGAGTCTCCCTTTCCTCAGCAGTTCCATTGCTTTTAACTTAGCAACGGTGTAGCTGTTAGTGCCTCCTGCTAACTGCACATATCCGGGTAATTTAGCTGCCAAAACTTTTTGGGCTAATTTCACTGCCGCGTGAGTAGTGCCATCTCCAATATCTCCACTCATTGGACGACCATCAGTTTGCCAAATTAAGGCACTGTTGATTGGGGTCATCAGATCGTAAAGTGCGTGTAAGTAGTCAGTTAAGTTATCGCCATCGGGACAACTAATTGATACTACCTTGAGACGATCTACCCACGGTGAAATTGCTTGCCATAATCGTTTAAATTCTGTTAAGCGTCCTACTTTTGTATGGATTTCTACAGCATCTACCCCACTTGACATTACTAATGGTGCGATCGCTCCTGGAGTTGAAACATACGACCTTGTATAAATTATACCATAAGGACAAGCTGGTAAACAACGACCGCAGCCGTAGCATTTTTGCGATACGACTCCCGAAAAGTCGTTTTTGATACCGTTAAACACAATCGCTTGCACTGGACAAATCTTTTCACATGGTCTATCGCAGTCTGTAGGACAAACAGCCGAATTAAACTCGGCTTTGCGGAAATGGGGGTCTTCCCCATCGTTTAAACTGACCATTAACAAAGGGGACTTTGCCTTTTTGCCAAAGCCTCGCTTTTCGGCATCCCCAGCTAAATCTTTGGCTACTTGTAGCGCGGATTGTGCTGCTGCAATCACCGCAGGATCAGCTGCGACATCTATACAGTCAGCACCAGCCAATGTGTAGGCTAATGTTAAACTACTGACCGCAGGCAGATGTTGGAAACTGGCGCCACAGATGAGCTTAAACCAGTGACCTTCTTTGAGGGAGCTAATGGGGTTGATGTGATCAGTCACTTCTCTATTATGCTTATATGTGACTGAAAATTGTACTCGTTGGTTAATAAAAAGTTTTGCTTTGCCGTGTTAAGGGTCAAAAGTCAAGGGTCAAGGGTCAAGAGTCAAGGGTCAAAATAATGACTATAGACTAATAGACACAATATGTAGAGACGTAGCAATGCTACGTCTTGTAGGGGTTGTGGGTAACGCATAATTAATTTCCACATCGGTTTCCTGAATGTATTTGTAGCATTATTTTTTCCTGCTTGGTATTACCACTGAGGTGCGTTCGCGATGAAGTCTAGAACTAATTCTGGTTGTAGAGGTCGAGAAAATAGATATCCTTGAGCAAAATTACAATTTAAATTTCTCAGTTGTGCTAACTGAAAAGTGGTTTCTACACCTTCAGCGATCGCACTCATCCCCATTGATTTGGCAATACCGAGCATCGCTGGCACTAACCCCATGCTTTCTTCGTTTTCCTGCATACGTTTGACAAAGGATTGGTCAATCTTTAAGACATTGAAAGGAAAGTTATACAAATAACTTAACGATGAATAACCTGTCCCAAAATCATCCATAACTAACTTAATTTTTCGTTCACTTAATTGTTGTAAAATTTTTTTCAGTACCAGACTATTTTCCATAATTACACTTTCTGTAATTTCTATTTCCAGACTTGCAGGATTTATTTTAGTTTCTTGAATAATCTGGTCAATGTGTGATAAAAATTTCGGGTCTGAAAACAATAGCACACTCAAATTCACACTGATAAATAGAGATTTTAGTGTCGCTGAGTGGTTTTGCCAAATAGTTAGCTGCTCGCAAGCCGATCGCAATACCCAAATATTGATAGCACGAATCAAACCTGTTTCTTCCGCAACCGGGATAAACTCTGTAGGAGAAATCAAACCGCGAGTAGGATGTTGCCAACGCACAAGGGCTTCTAATCCAGAGATTTTGCCTGTAACTAAAGAAATAATTGGCTGGTAGTAAACGAGAAATTCTTGCCGTTCTACAGCTCTACGCAAATCGTTTTCCAATTCTAAAAGCTGGGTAGCTTCGTGATGCATTTCTGGGTTAAAAACGTGATATGTGCCTTTTCCTAAAGCTTTAGCTCGATACATTGCTGTATCAGCATCTCGCAGTAAATACTCTGGCTTGTCGCAATCACTATTGCCCCAACTAATGCCAATGCTGGCATTTATAAATACCTCATATCGAGACAATTTGAAAGTTAGTGAGAACTGTTGCAGAATATCTTCGACAACTTGAATTGCTTGGGTGATATCTGTTAATTTTTCGAGAATAATTCCAAATTCATCTCCGCCTAATCGTGCTAAAGTATCAACAGGTAATAAAGATTGTTCTAGTCGATTGGCGATCGCTACGAGCAATTCATCTCCCACCAAATGACCAAGAGAATCATTGACAAGTTTAAAGCGATCGCAATCCAAAAAAAACACGGCAAACTGAAAATTAGTTTCTAATTTAGCACGATTCAAAGCTCTTTGTAGTCGTCTAATAAACAAAACTCTATTCGGTAACCCAGTTAGTGAATCATGCAGTGCTATGTTCAGCAGTTTATTTTGCAATTGCTGCCGAAAAGTAACTTCTCTTTGAATTTTTTGTAGAGCCTTTTCTAATTCACCAGTGCGCTGTTTTACTCTTTGTTCTAGTTCGGTGTTTAATTTCAATATTTCTAGTCGCGCTGTTTTCAACGCTAGTTGATTTTTGACACGTACCAAAACTTCTTCAAACTCAAAAGGTTTGGTAATATAGTCTGCACCTCCTGCCCTAAAAGCTTTTACTTTGTCAAAAACATCATCCAAAGCACTAATAAAAATCACCGGAATATCAGCAGTTAAATCACTCGCTTTTAAACGCTGACAAACCTTATAGCCGTCTACTTCTGGCATCATAATGTCAAGCAAAATTAAATCGGGTAATACTGTTTCACAAGTAGTTAGAGCCATTTGCCAGTTCAAAGCTTTACGAACGTTATAGCCATGCTTTGTTAGTAGTGAGGATAAAACTTGCAAATTATCGGCTGTATCGTCAATAATCAAAATATCTTTTTTATGAGGATCTAACCGCTTGTAATTCATTCTGGGTTTATTATAGTTAATGCCATAATTTTCTCAAATTCAGAGTTGTTTGCTAAACCTCGGAAAACGCGGAAAATTAACGGTTTATTTGGAGCAATTTGTTTAAGTTATTCTAAACTTACTTTTTTCCCACGATAAGATTACCTATTTTCTTCTTTCTCTTGTTACTACCCTTCTCAATCGCACTCCTACCATCAAGGCTACTGCATGGTGTACCTTTGTTTTCCACTCAGTTTGATTTGTAATAAATCCTGACTAAGGTCGGTTTCAGTCGTAATTATCTGGGTTTGTTGACAAACAACTTTTGTATGCATTTGCGAGCCTTTTAGGGAATGAAACAGCCCTGCTTCAAAAGGGGTACTAAGTTTTGAATTGATTGTCCTCCTTGTCCACGGACAAAAAAATAGAGTGCGTTAAACTACATCGACGCACTCACTAAAATTGAAAATACACTTGACAAACAGGCTTTACTTTTCAGACATTTAGGACTTACGCAAAAATAATTGAAAAGCCTATTATAGAGTGGCGGTAATTCATGAATTACCGCGACTTACGACATCGGATTGCGTAAGTCCTAACATTATCTAACATCAGATGTAAATCTTTGTTAGCTTTAACATACATAAATTTAGCTACTCTAAAGACTGCCGTTCTTTGTTTCACTTATTTAGTTCGCCAATATGATTTAAAGGCCAAAAGCGAGCTACGGCACGTCCAATAATATTTTCACGGGGGACAATGCCCCAACAGCGTCCATCATAGCTATTTATTCGGTTGTCTCCTAGTACCAAATATGAATTTGCGGGAATAGTAACTGATTGAGACAAATAAGGTGGCTGCTTTCCTACGGTGCAAACATCAATCGATGTCCACGGTTGAGAGTTAAAGTAATTATCTTCCAAGAGAGGTTTGTTATTGACGTAAACTTTGCCTTCCCGAAGTTCTACCTTTTCGCCGGGTAATGCTATCACACGTTTAATAAAAGCATTGTGGTATTGTTCTTTTTGAAGCTCCTGTGTAGCTGAAAATACTACAATGTCTCCGCGTTTTGGCTGACTAAAGTGGTAGCTCACCTTGTCTACAATAAACTTATCATCAATTTGTAAAGTCGGCTCCATTGACCCCGAAATGACGTTGAAAGCTTGCGCTGCAAAAGTGCGTATCCCAAAAGCAAAAATCAAACTCAATCCAATAGTTTTAGTTGTCTCTATCCAGAAATTTGGGATGTTTGAAGATGGCGATCCTGGATTTTCCTTGCGACTCATTGTGGTATATTTCCCTTCCGAAATTATCTTTAATTTGAATACACTGGTCCCTTATCGATTCCGCCAATATGATTTAAAGGCCAAAAACGAAGTACAGCACGACCAATAATGTTTTCGCGAGGGACAACACCCCAACAGCGACCATCATAACTCTGGGTGCGGTTGTCTCCTAACACTAGATATGAGTTAGGCGGTATAGTCACGGATTTGGATAAAAAAGGTGGCTGTGGTCCTGAGGTGCAAACTTCTTTTTCTGTACGTAACTCTTGGTTGAGATAATTGATTTCCTGAAGGGGTTTGTTATTGATGTATACTTTGCCATCCTTCAGTTCTACTTTTTCTCCCGGTAAACCAATTATACGTTTAATAAAAGCATCTTGATATTGTTCTTTTTTCAACTCTTCTGTAGGCGAAAATACTACAATGTCTCCTCGCTTTGGGTCAGAAAATTTATATCCCAACTTATCAACAATGATTTTGTCTGCCTCCCACTGATTTTCCGAACCGTGCAGGGTAGGTTCCATTGAACCAGAGGGAATCCAGCGAGCTTCCGCAACAAAGGTACGAATTCCCAAGGCAAGAATTATACTTAATACGACTGTTCTACCTAGTTCTGCAATCCAGGAATTATCAGGTTGTTGATTAGAGTTGTTATCAGACACTTTATTATGCATTAAATTACTGAAGTAAAAGGAAAATGCAGTTAATTAAACTACCACAGTCACTGTATTCGTTTATTTTAACTGGGGAAATGTAATTTTCTGGTTATTTTGGCATCTTGACATGGTGATTCCTAATTAAAAAATAAACTTTTTTGTCACCCAAGTGCGAAAATTTGTTACGAATAGTACAACCAATTGAACCGAAAAGAATTATTTTCTGTCACGATAAAAGCTAATTTTCCTTCTGGCTCTTAACTCCATGTCATCTTCAAAAAGTTTACTGATTCGCCGCGCTCGCATTATTCTACCTAATGGTGACTTAATAGTAGGGGATGTTCTGACCCGCGATCGCCAAATTATAAAAGTTGCCCCAGAAATCTCCTCGGCAACACCAACAACAGAAATTGACGCAGATGGGTTAACTTTGTTGCCAGGTGTAATTGACCCCCAGGTACACTTCCGGGAACCAGGACTAGAACACAAGGAAGACTTGTTCACTGCCAGTTGTGCTTGTGCTAAGGGGGGAGTTACCTCCTTTTTGGAAATGCCGAATACCCGTCCCCTGACGATAACGCAGCAAGCTTTAGACGACAAATTGCAACGCGCTCAAAGTAAGTGCCTGGTCAATTATGGCTTTTTTATTGGCGCAACTCCAGAGAATCTGCCAGATTTGCTTTCTTCCAAGCCGACACCAGGAATTAAGATTTTCATGGGTTCGGCACATGGTCACTTACTGGTGTCTGAAGAAGAAGCACTTGATGCTATATTTGCTCATGGCGATCGCTTAATTGCCGTTCACGCTGAAGACCAAGCCAGAATCAATGAGCGTCGTAAGGAATTTGCCGGAATTCACGATCCTGCTGTTCACTCGCAAATTCAAGACAATGAAGCGGCACTTTTGGCAACTAAGCTGGCATTAAAACTTTCTAAAAAATACCAACGCCGGCTACATATTCTCCATATGTCAACGGCAGAAGAAGCTGACTTACTGCGCTCTGATAAACCGAGTTGGGTAACGGCAGAGGTGACACCACAACATTTGTTGCTAAATACCAGCGCTTATGAGATAATTGGCACTTTGGCGCAGATGAATCCACCTTTGCGATCGCCTCACGATAATGAAGTTCTTTGGCAAGCTTTGCGCGATGGTGTGATTGATTTCATTGCCACAGATCATGCACCTCACACTTTAGAGGAGAAGGCTCTAGAATATCCCAACAGCCCTTCTGGAATGCCTGGGGTGGAAACTTCTCTAGCTTTAATGTTAACTGCTGCCATGCAGGGGCGATGTAGTGTTGCCCAAGTTGTAAATTGGATGTCAACCGCTGTGGCTTCATCATATGGTATTCCTAATAAAGGAGCGATCGCACCTGGGTTTGATGCTGATTTAGTTTTAGTAGATTTGCAAAACTACCACCAAGTCCGACGCGAGGAATTGTTAACTAAATGTGGTTGGAGTCCTTTTGAAGGCTGGAATCTCACCGGATGGGCTGTGACAACTATTGTCAACGGTGAAATTGTTTATGACAAAGGCAAATTGAATACCGATGTGCGGGGTCAAGCTTTAAGTTTTTTGTAGAACTGCATTTATGACCTTTTTTGAATTTTGAATTCAAAATAAAAAAACAATTAAGGCTTATATCATAACAGGCTGATCACACATCCTGTAGAGACGTAGCATTGCTACGTCTCTACGACGGTAGGTGGGTTTTTATTAGTGTTAATTAGACGGACATGATGTCACCTCGTCAGGTAAAGACGTTCCGGCGGAAAGTCTCTACCACACAGCTTTAAAAATTTATCTCGTATTTCTCCCAAAATAGATTTTCGGGCGTTGGACTATAGTTTAATTAACCTGCTTTGGCTTCAGTATTAACTACATAATTAGCGATAACAATATATTTTTATCGTAAAAAAATCAAACTAATTTATATCATTAGCTTGTAATTAGCGATTTCTACTGAGTACATTTTCAAATCAGCTTGGCAATACTAATAACAGACCTCAAGACTCATTCTTTTTTGCACTATTGCATAAGAGAGCTTTTGAGAACAGTAAAAAGTAATCCATAGAATCCCCATAAATAAATTTAGAGGATTTAAGGAAGACACCTTGTTTCTTGCGCTGGGTGTCTCGAAACAAATATTTTTATTTCTTTTTAGAAATAAATTTAGTTGCTCTCAAACCACTTTTTCTTTTTCTTTATGAGTGCCTTTTAACTTTTAAATGAGTGCCTTGTTCTGTGACTAACCAGCCTTCTCTTCTATAGAGATGCACTCACGTTCATCCGAAAAAGTCGTGCCGTTGAAAGCAGGTAGCAAAAATCGATCAAAATTCGTAGTTTTTCACCCGGAAAAATACTGTTGTACCGAGAATTATTTTGTAATTCAGTCATGAAGCATATACGTATTTATAATTAAAAGTGCGTATAACATCATTTACATTGGCTATCAAGGTATCAAATGTAAATGCCTGATAAACCTATCGTTGTAGAAAAATATTTAGTAAAAGCTGGTAACTAAAATGACAAATTTTCAAAATGACTCTGACGAGCGTGGTAGTGGCAGATTTGACCAGCCCTGTACTAATTTGTTGACCGACAATCCCCTATTCCCGTGGGGAGTTTACACAGCGTTCATTTTGGCTTGAATATAAAAAAAGCCTGTCTTGCTCTCACTGGGAAGAGTTATATTAGGCGTGCGATCGCATTGTCAATCAAGCAATTAAACGCCGTAATTTCAGCTTGACGTATACCCTCATCTCCAGAGGTCAAACACACTTTGAGATAACTATCTGGCTGGTACGGCATTCGCTCCGCCCATTCTATAGCCACAATTCCTGGTGTAACTTCAATACCTTCCCAGTAGGTTTCTAAATTCAAAGTTACGACTTCCTTTAATTCTAAGCGATATAAATCGAGGTGGTATAGGGGGAGACGCCCTTCATCATACTCATTAATCAAAGTAAAAGTGGGACTAACAATAGGTTCAGTGATACCCAAACCTGCGCCAATACCTTGCACTAACGTAGTTTTGCCAGCACCTAAATCACCTTTGAGTAAAATTACACTACCCGCAGCTAGCGATCGACCAAAAGTGAAGCCAAGCTCACGGGTAGCATCTGCACTTCCAAGAACAATTTTCATAATTGGTTGGTGGTTAGTTGTCCCCTTGTCCCCTTGTCCCCCCTTGTCCCTCATCTCCCTATCCCCTGATGAGCACCACTGTACCACCGGAACAAAACTCGCGCTAATTTCTGAGGATTGTGACGGACGCAGCCAATATCATCTTCAAACAAAATATTTGCTAAGACAATTCTTCGTCCCAGATCCAATACAGCTTCGCGATCTAGGAACACCGGATGAGAGTTTTGTTGAGCGTAGCGGATTAGTGAATGAGCGCTAGGGGATTTTTTATGTACTAATACAGCATCAAATAGTTGTCGTCCACAAGCCGCATCAATTGCTCTAATGTGGTCAGAAACAGTGTATCCTTGAGTTTCACCCGGTTGAGTCATGATATTGCAGATATAAATACGGGGAGCAACGGAAGCAGCGATCGCATCGGCAATTTGTGGAACCAACAAGTTAGGAATCAAACTGGTATATAGACTACCCGGACCAATTATGATATAATCTGCCTCATTAATTGCCTTGATAGCTGCTGGCAAAGCTGGCGGATTAGCCGGAATGCAGCCAATTTTCACAATAGTACCCCCAGCTTCGGGAATGCTCGACTCGCCCTCAATTCGGCGACCATCGGCTAACTCAGCCCAAAGGCGAACATCACTCAAAGTAGCGGGTAATACTTGTCCTCGCACCGCTAGTACTTTGGAACTAGCAGCAACGGCTCGCTCTAAATCTCCGGTTATATCACTCATCGCCGTTAAAAACAAGTTACCAAAACTGTGACCCATCAAACCATCTCCAGCTTTGAAGCGGTATTGAAACAGTTCTGTTAAAAGCTTTTCTTCGTCTGCTAGTGCTGCCAAACAGTTACGAATATCTCCTGGCGGTAAAACGCCAAATTCTTGGCGCAACCGTCCAGAAGAACCGCCATCATCAGCAACGGTGACAATGGCGGTAATATTGGCACTGTAAGTTTTTAGTCCTCTGAGCAATGTGGAAAGTCCCGTACCACCGCCAATCACGACTATTTTCGGTCCCCGGTACAATCGACGATGCGCCAATAGTACATCAATTAATTCTTCTTCACTTTGTCCTTTTGGTCTGAGAACCTCAGTAATTGAGCCTACAGTGCGGGTTTGTCCCCAAAGAACCAACAGTAAGCCAAATAATATAACTAAAGGTCCACTAATATAATTGGGTAAGATGTCGGCGATGGCTCCCAAAATACCCCGGAGAAACTCAAGCACCCAAAAAATTGGTGTCAGCTTAATCCAAATAGCCAATCCCAGACTTACTAGCACTACACCTGCAACTGAGATCAGTAACCAGCGTTTTACCGATATACCTGGGGACAACCATTTGAACCACTGATTAACTCTATGGGAAGTGCGACGACGCGACTGCGCTTGGAAGGTGTTTAAAGCTTGCTTGAGAAAACCAATTGACATACCTGAAAATAAGCAATGTGTTTAGAACAGTGAATAAGAGAAAATTTACACCACCTGGCTTTAACGCCAAATGTGGAATTATTAAATTTTTTGATTCCATTACATTAAGAGCTACTAGTTAAACTTGCCAGTATCCCAGTAAAACAATACCCTGGTTTGGTAAAACCAAAACTAATGGAAAAGCGAATTTTAGGATTAGATCCAGGACTGGCAATTTTAGGATTTGGTGCCATAACTTGCAAACAAAGTCAAGCTCAGGTACAAAGCACAACAGTAGATATGCTGGATTTTGGTGTTATCAGTACGCCGTCAGATGCGGAAATGGGACAGCGACTGTCTACCTTGTTCGACGATTTGCACACCCTGATGGAGGAATTTAAACCCGATTTGGTAGCGATCGAGAAATTGTTCTTCTATCGTATGTCAAGTACTATCTTAGTTGCACAAGCGCGGGGTGTGATGATTTTGGTCTTAGGGCAGCGTCGCTTACCCTATGTGGAATTTACGCCTGCCCAAATTAAACTAGCATTAACGGGGTATGGCAATGCCGAAAAGTCGGAAGTCCAAGATGCGGTAGCGCGAGAGTTAGATTTAGATTATATTCCTAAACCGGATGATGCTTCAGATGCTTTGGCGGTAGCGTTAACAGCGTGGTATCAGATTTAAATGTTGTATATAGCAATCCTAGATGATTCATGAAAAATAAAAACCCGCTCACAGACGTAGCAATGCTACTACAAAGAAAGGGGTTTTCACGCTCTTGTTTAGGATTGCTATAGTTACAAAAAACTTTGAAACTATTAGCAATGATAAATGACGATTTTTACTATTGTTGATGTTGAAAAAAAGAGGACTGATAGGTAATGGAAGAATTGCTAGAAATCAAGGAACTACTGCACCAAGGAAAAGTAGCGGAAGCTCTTATCATTGTCGAAGAATTAGAGGAAATGAGTAAAATTGATAAACTCAATAAAATATTTAGCTATGCCATCATCTTATTGTTACATCTAATTAAAAAAAAGGCTGAGAAGCGAACAACTAAATCTTGGGAGACTTCTATTTTTAACTCCGTTAAGCAAATTCAACGCAGCAATCAGCGTCGCAAAGCTAAGGGTACTTATTTAACTGAAGAAGAATTATTAGAAACTATACATGATGCCTATGAATCCGCGTTGAGAGAAGCAGCTATAGAAGCATTTGAAGGAAGCTATGAAGCTGAAGAAATTCGCCAAATGGTAGACTGTGAAGAGATTATTAAAACGGCGATAGACTTAATTTTAGAGCGAAATAACCTCAGCTAAGGCTAATCAATCACTCGTTGCGCTTCTGTTGCTACAATCAAGGCAAGCTTGAAAAATCTTCCTATGATAGCCATCCCCCAACAACCGCAAAAAATGACCATTGAGGAATATCTCGAATGGGAACCTGACCAAGACGTTCGCTATGAATATGTCAACGGCGAACTCTTTGCATTTAATTATGCGTTGCCCGATCCTAAGAGACGTAGCAGTGCTACGTTTCTACTTTTCTGGAGATATCTAATAAAAGCAACCTTTACAGACATGTTATCCTAGATTTACATCTTGCTTTTTCATTTGAATTGTCTCTGTAGCCAAAAGTTCTGTAGCTTCTTGCAAAAGTTGCTTTTGCTCTATTTGAATCGCTTCTAACCGCAGAGTAATTTCTGCAAGTCTTTGCTGTTTATCTTTGTAAATTGCAGGTGGCAAAGCTGTCAGGTTATTAACTGTTTGATGTGATGTAAGTTTTTTAAGAGCGATGTTGCTAATTTTTGTAAATGAGAAAAAGCTAACTTTAATTAAGGCAAAAAGTAATTTAAAAGGAACTTGGAGAATTGACCAACTAGCGGTTTCAATCAAGCGCATGATCGCTTTGATGATACTTGAAACTATGGCAATGGTGAAAAGCAGAATTATTAAGCTGATGATTGGGTGATTACTCCCCCAAGTAAGTACTTGCATGATCCGGAAAATAGCTGGATGTTGGGTAATCCAATCATTCATAGAAGATGCGATCGCGCTTTCAACTGCCCTCGATGTTGTATTCTTAATTTGGTCAGCAGTTTGCCAAGACTGTTCTAATGAGCTTTTAGCTTGTTCAACAGTAAACAAAGCTGTTTGCTGCGCTGATTTGGTTAGAGAGTCAACGCTTTGATTAACAAAATTTTTCGCTTGCCCAAAGCGAGAAAATACAGCAGATTTCAGGTAAATAAAGTACATGAAAAAACCCAAAACCTTGTAAAGACGTAGCAGTGCTACGTTTCTACGTGTATTCGATTAGAGCGATAGGCTGCTCTATCTGTGTGAGCAAATTTATGTCTAGGCTCAAATTTTATATATTATATCATGGGAGCGCAAATTACAGATACGCTCTGAGACGTTTGCGATGTTTTTATGAGTGTTAATTAAGGGGACATAGGATTATACCATTTATTCATAAAAACGGTGCATTATGAGTCAACTGCGCCAATAAGCTACAACAGATAAAATCCTCCGACAAACCTGTGAAAAAAAGAGTTACTCTTACCTTTCCCAAACGCACTGTACAAATGCCAGTTACCTATAGACTGGCAAAAGAATTCAACGTCGCTGCAAATATTATTCGCGCTCAAGTTGCCCCAAATCAAATTGGTAAACTTGTAGTTGAACTTTCAGGGGACATAGATCAGCTAGATGCGGCAATTGAGTGGATGCGATCGCAAAATATCAACGTTTCCCTTTCCTTAGGGGAAATAGTGATTGATGAAGATGCGTGTGTCCATTGTGGTTTGTGTACAGGAGTTTGTCCTACGGAAGCGCTGACGCTGAATCCGGAAACATATAAGCTGACATTTATGCGATCGCGTTGCATTGTCTGCGAACAATGTATACCCACCTGTCCTGTTCAAGCAATCTCAACCAACCTTTAAAAAAAATTAGGCATTTTTTGAATATCACTCTCAAGATGCCTATTTTACCTTTGCTCCTCTCCTATTATTGTTATGTCTTTTATCATACTTTATTTGGAGACAAGTATAACGTTCATCCAGTTTTTCAGGCTAAAATACTATTTAAAAAATTTATGCTTTACTCGAAAAATATTTGCAAACTTAATCTGAAAAAATTGGAATAATTAACATTTCTAGAAAACAAAAGTTAAAATAATTCAGATGAGATAAATTACATAAAAATATAAACGTGTAATCAGTGTTATCATACATAAACGTAATTAAGCAGTTTTTGCTATCAAGTTAATACCAATAATCTTATGGAATTAGTTGCACAAGCCAAACTAAAAACGCTAGGTGACTATGCTCACGAAGCAATGGAAAAACACTTTAAAAAAACCTTAAAGTGGGAAAAACCTGTTAAGAAAGATGAAGCTCCAGAAGCTCTGCATCAAATGCGAGTAGGGATGCGTCGTTTACGCACAGCAGTCAGTAGATTTGGGCTAGCCTTAGATTTATCTAAGCCAGTCAGTGATAAAAATATTGGCAAAATTGCCCGTAGTCTTGGTACATTGCGAGATTTGGATGTACTCAAAGAATCTTTAGAAAACACTTACTGTCCAAATTTACCACATAAAGAACAAAAATCTCTGCAAACAGCTTTCAATGCTTTATCTAAACAACGCCAAGATGCGTTAGAAGGGGTACAAGCAACATTTAAAGATGAGCATTATAAGTCTCTAAAACAAGGAATAAATGAGTGGTTGGAAAACCCAAGTTATCTACCTGTAGCATCTTTGCCTATGCAAGAATTGCTACCAGATTTACTTTTGCCGGAAGTGAGTAGTTTATTTCTGGATGCGGGTTGGTTAGTAGGAACGCAAGTAGAAAAAGCAAAAGTTGTCATTCTTAAAGGTCTAAAAGCTGAGAAGATAGAGAAAGAATTGGCAACTAATGGCAAAATACTGCATACATTGCGTAAACAAGCCAAGCGTGTGCGTTATCAGATGGAGTTATTTACTGAATTATACGCTGAATCTTACTCAGTTTATGTAGCAGATGTTAAAAACATTCAAGACATCTTGGGTTCAATTCAAGATAGTGTAGTCTTAAATGAGTGGCTGACGGATGTCTTCGAGTCAGAACTTGAAACTAAACTTCCCACTTTTGCGAATTTATTAGCAGAAAATCGTTATAAATTGTGGCAGCAGTGGCAACCCTTACAGGAGCGGTATTTGAAACCGGAAACTAGACACGGTTTTCATTTAACAATACTGCATCCGCTAACCGTGTGATCGGGCTAATAGCAACTAGACATCTGGTAGAAAAGACGTAGAGACGTAGCACTGCTACGTCTAATCAAGGGTTTCGGGCAACGCATAATTAATTTCTACTCCTATGTCTACTAGCTCTGTTTTGTTTCTAGAGAAAACTAGAATTTATACCATTTCACGAATCTTGGGATACATATAAATCCTGTAAAGACGTAGCATTTAAATTTTGTAAAGACGTAGCATTTAAATTTTGTAAAGACGTAGCACTTAAATTTTGTAAAGACGTAGCATTTAAATTTTGTAAAGACGTAGCACTGCTACGTCTCTACAAAGTAGTCAAAGGGACACCTTTTTCTTATCAAGCTGAGATGCTTTCTGTTTGTTGTACAACTTCAGTTTTTTTCGTAACTACTGGAAGATAGACAATATGGACTGAACAGGATGCATGGTGAAGAACGTAGTTGCTGACGCTGCCTAGAAATAGTTCTTTTAAACCAGAGTGACCCCGGCGCCCCATAATAATTAAGTCAGCACCCCAATTATGGCTTACATCACAAATGCAGCGACCAGGACTGCCAGGATTTTGGGTAAATTCAGTACTGACACCTGCTATGTCTGCTTGGGCACGAAAAGATTGTAACATCTCAAGACTTTCGCGTTTAAAAGCGTCCCATTGTTCTTGGTAAACTTCCAAGGTTTGAGCACGCACTCCTGAATAGTAGTCAAAACCAGAGTATGCAACAGGCACATAGGGACTGCCTTCTTCTTCCGGAGAAAGGACGTGTAGCAGCATTAAGCTAGCTTGTGTAACCTTCGCTAAAGCTAACGCTTGTTCAAAAACCAGCTTGCTGAATTCAGAGCGATCTAGTGCAACGAGAATTTTGTTAATAAACATATAGACCTCGTTTTTTTAGGAATAATTATCATTTATGAGAGGAGATAGGCGATCGCGATCTCCCATGTCTTTCGTCCTACACTTATGTTATAGACAAACAATTTGAGGATCTTGTGAGGAAAGGGGGATGGGGGGACAAGGGGGACAAGGGTAAAAAAATATTCCCTTTTGGATTTAAATAACTCTTTATTTCCATCCCTTTAACCCTCTTAAAAATGCCCAATGCCCAGAAATTTAATTGCGATCGCCTCCATCTACCCCTACAATTCAAGTAACTATTGGTAGCGTCGAAGTTCGTTCTTTGTAATTCTACTTCTACCCGTCAATGCTACGCCCTCTGTTCAATTCGATACTCACCATCTGTTTGTTTACAACATTATTTTAAACAACGCCAAGGAGGCAAGTCATGAGTAACTCTCTGGCGATCGCAGCTGTTACGACAACGTTACGTAATCTGATTTTTCAAGGTGTTGCCCAAGAATTGGGTGATGGAATTGTGACAACGCAACCACCAGATAAGGCACGCTATCATCACGATAAAAATCAAATTAATCTCTTTCTCTATCATATTTTACCGAATGCCTCTTGGCGGACTATGGACTTACCAAATCGTGTCAAACCTGGGGAAATCGGTCAACCGCCGCTAGCTCTCAATCTTTACTATATAATTACTTTTTACGGCAAAGATAATGATGATATCTTGGCTCATCGTCTGATGGGGAAAGCGATGCATATTTTAAATGATTATGCAGTGCTAAACCCAGATGATATCAAGATTAGCTTAGGCGAAAGCGATTTACACAATCAAGTAGAACGAGTTCGGATTACGCTTCAATCTATGTCCCTGGAAGATGTTTCTAAGTTGTGGAAAATTTTTCAAACTCAATATCGCATTTCCGCAGCTTATGAAGTTTCAGTAGTAATAATTGAAAGTAGCCGTTTTGTCAAGACACAAAATTCAGTTTTAACTCATGGTGGGGACAGCGTATTTATTGAAGCAAACTGAACAAGGAAATTAGCCGATTTGTGGAAATGGCTCGAACCAGAGGAGCGAGTCCAGCACTCAAAGCGTTTCGCAAATATGTAAGAGAACAGATTAAATATCTCCGAAAAATAATGTAGAGACGCGATACCCTTGCGTCTCTACAAGGGTTATGGATAACGTATATTTAATTTCGGTCGATGTTTATTAGATATCTCCGAAAAATAATGTAGAGACGTAGCAGTGCTACGTCTCTACAAGGGTTATGGATAACGTATATTTAATTTCGGTCGATGTTTATTGAATAACTGCCAGACTCTTGAGCTTTCTTTTAGTGCGATCGCGCGTTGATAAAAGCTCAAAACCTAGTACTATATACATCAGTACTTTCTCATCCCCCACGTCTGCAAAAATAGCTTTATGTCAGAGCTCACTCCACCTACAATCAAGCCAAACGTTCCTCATTTTTCCTCTGGACCTTGCGCTAAACGACCAGGTTGGTCTGTTTCCCAACTTGAAAAAGCCTGTGTAGGTCGCTCTCATCGCTCTGAAGCTGGTAAAGCCAAATTAGCAGAGGTGATTGAGCGTTCTAAAAAAATCCTCGGTGTTCCCGCAGATTATCGCTTGGGTATCGTTCCCGCTTCCGATACAGGCGCTGTGGAAATGGCGTTATGGTCACTGTTAGGAAAACTTCCTGTAGATATTTTAGCATGGGAAAGCTTCGGGCAGGAATGGGTTAAAGATGTTTTGGATGAGTTGAAATTGCCAGAAACTCGTCATTTGAAAGCAGATTATGGTAGTTTACCAGACTTAAACGAAGTTGACTTTCAAAAAGATATTGTGTTTTTGTGGAATGGGACTACCTCTGGTGTTAGGGTAGAAAATGGTGATTGGATTAAAAGCGATCGCTCAGGATTGACAATTTGTGATGCGACTTCTGCGGTTTTCGCAATGGAAGTACCTTGGGAAAAGCTCGATGTCGTCACCTACTCCTGGCAAAAAGTATTGGGAGGAGAAGCTCAACATGGAGTAATTGTCCTTTCTCCCCGTGCAGTGGAACGTTTAGAAAGTTATAATCCTGAACGCGCAATACCAAAGTTATTTCGCCTGACACAAAAAGGTAAACTGATTGAAGGCATTTTCAAAGGTGAAACCATCAACACACCATCAATGTTGTGTGTCGAAGATGCCCTGGATGGTTTAAAATGGGCTGAGAGTATTGGTGGACTTCCCGGTTTAATTAGTCGCAGTGAAGCAAATTTGCAAGCGATCGCTAAATGGATTGAACAAAGTTCTTGGGCAGCTTTTTTAGCAGAAAAGGTAGAAAATCGCTCTTGTACCTCAATTTGTCTGAAGATAGTTGATTCCTGGTTTACTGGCTTAACTCCAGAAGAACAAGCAAAATGCGCGAAGAAATTAGCGAAACTTTTAGAAAAGCAAGAAGTAGCTTTTGATATCGCTTCCTATCGCTCCGCACCTCCCGGATTGCGAATTTGGGGTGGTGCCACAGTGGAAACCGCAGACATTGAAGCATTGCTTCCCTGGTTAGATTGGGGATACGCTACCGTCAAAGCCGAACTTGAGAAAGCAGTTTAAGCATCATGTCTGATAGATTACATATGCTGTAGAGACGTAGCAGTGCTACGTCTCTACAAGGGTTTTGGGCAATGCGTAATTAATTTTTACTCCTATGTCCATTAGATATCTCCAGAAAAGACGTAGCAGTGCTACGTCTCTACAAGGGTTTTGGGCAATGCGTAATTAATTTTTACTCCTATGTCCATTAGATATCTCCAGAAAAGACGTAGCAGTGCTACGTCTCTACAAGGGTTTTGGGTAATGCGTAATTAATTTTTACTCCTATGTCCATTAGATATCTCCAGAAAAGACGTAGCAGTGCTACGTCTCTACAAGGGTTTTGGGTAATGCGTAATTAATTTTTACTCCTATGTCCATTGCCTCAATCCCTATTTCAACAATCTTAAACCACTCAGAGTAACCAACACAGTAGAGCCTTCATGCCCAATTACACCGATTGGTAAGTTAACATTACCGAGAAAATTACCCACCAAAAGCAGAATAATGAACGATAAAGCAACTGTTATATTCTGCTTAATTATGCCATGCGATCGCCTCCCCAAAGCGATCGCCACTACAAGTTTCTCCAGTCGATCTGTCATCAATACAACATCTGCGGTTTCTAATGCTACATCACTCCCAGCCACACCCATAGCAATACCTACAGATGCCTGAGCTAATGCTGGTGCATCATTAATCCCATCACCCACCATTGCCACTGTTTTATACTGCTTTTGCAAACGTCGGATTACATCCAATTTATCCTCCGGCAAAAGTTCTGCATATACTTGATTTATACCCACAGCTTGCGCCACACTATCAGCCGTGCGCTGATTATCGCCAGTTAACATGACGATTTGTTCAACTCCCAAAGCCTTTAAGCGAGCGATGGTTGCAGCAGCTTCTGCTCTCACTTCGTCAGCGATCGCTATTAATCCTATCACGTCAAATGGTACAGTACAGACGCGATTAATCGCGTCTGTATTAAATTTTGAATTCCCCATCCCCCCCTCTCCCACTCCTCCCTGCGCTACCCAAACGACTGTTTTACCTTGTTCCTCCAAGACTGAAGCAGATTTTTGCAACTCTTGGGGTAAATTTGTGACATGCTTCTGCACAAAAGCAGCATTCCCCACAATTACCATTTGGTCTTGGTTGATACCGATAATTCCTTGTCCGGGGATAGCTTGCACTTCAACCGCATTCACCCAATTTAACTCAGCAGCGGCTTTCACAATCGCTTTTCCGATCGCATGTTCGGAAACTGATTCTACGGTTGCGGCAACTTTCAATACATCAGCTTGCGAATAATTACTAGCAGGAATAATTTGAAATACTTGGACAACTCCTGTAGTTAGAGTACCAGTTTTATCGAAAGCGATCGCTCTCACTTTCCCCATCATTTCTAATTGACTACCATTTTTAAATAAAATCCCCTGTTTTGCACCATTGGCAATTCCCGACAACAGCGTCGGCATTATTGCTGCCATCAATGCACAAGGAGAAGCTACCACCAAAAAAGTCAGCGCTCGATAAATCGTTGTTTCCCAATCCCAACCCAAAAGAAACGGGGGTAAAGTTGCTAGCAATATCCCAGCAATCACAATGAAGCGTGCATAACCTCGTTCAAACTTCTCAATAAACTGTTGGGAAGGTGGTTCCTCTGTTTGCGCTTGCTCTACTAATTTAATCACACGTTGAATCAAACTGCTTTCCGGTGGTTGATGCACTTTCAACTTCAGCGCACCATAACCATTAAGCGTACCTGCAAATACTTCCTCACCCACCGTTTTTTCTACAGGTAAAGATTCCCCCGTAATCGCAGCTTGATTAATGGTGCTGTAACCTGATAAAATCACCGCATCGGTAGGAATTAACTCTCCCGGTTTGACGACAATTTCATCCCCTACCTTTAATTGCGAAATCGAAATTTCCTCTTCCCTTCCCTGACGTAAAACCATTGCGATATCTGGTGTCAGGCTCATCAAACTGCGGATACTCCGCTCAGTGCGTCGCATTGCGTAACCTTCGAGTGACCCACTTATGGCAAAGATGAGAATCAAAATTGCCCCATCGATAATTAGGTGGTATTCCCCTTGCCATAAACCTAAACTAGCAGCACCCACAGCCGCCACTATCATAAGTAAATCTACATCGAGTTCTTTTTCTTTAAAAAGGGTAGTTAATCCCTCCCGCGCACTTTCGTAGCCACCAATCACATAAGCTGCGGGGAGTAGCAGCAATGCCAATCCTAAAAAATTGAGATGTAAAGCGATCGCTCCTAAAAGTAATAATAGACCACAAGCGATCGCGGCTACCGTATCTGAATGTTCTTTCGTAAATTGAGTTAAGCGTTCTGGGTAGAGCATCTAAGTTGAATCAACACATACTCTCTCACCCTAAACCTTGACATTAATGTAAATGTCAAGCTCCCTGAGGATTTGCGATAATTAACGCTTCTGCTGCCTTACGATTTACCGACCTCCATCTCAAGTGCCTCCTGCCTTGTCATAACGACAATTTTTAAGCTGACCTACTTAAGGCGATAAGTTCATTTGAGCCGCAAAAATTTCTTCAGCCGTCAGATTTAATTCTGGAAATGCAGTAACAAAAACGTCACAACCGTCGTAGAGACGTTCCGTCGGAACGTCTCTACAGTATGGGGAACGTCTCTACAGTATGTGTGATTTGCGCTCCCATGATATAACTCCTAACTGTGCCGGAGTAATTTAATGTAAATGCGATCGCCTAAACTTAAAATAAAATCCCTTCCATCTTAACTAAATATGGTTCAGTCCCCTAATCAACACCTAGCTACCGGGTTTAAACCAAACCTTTACACATCTTTACCAATTAAGCTAGCCAAAGTAGACACCATTTCTATAGTTTCAACGGGTTTGGGAATATGAACAGCAAACCCCATTTTAAATGCTCGCCCACGTTCTTCAGAATTATTACCAAGAACCATCGCAACCATTGCCATCTTTTGCTCAACTTGTTTGAGTTTGACTTGAGTCATCAGTAAATGAGCTTTATTGTCATTTAGGGAAGTTAAATCGATTAGTATCGCATTGGGTTGAACCCGATTGAGTAAATCGGGTATCTCGTGAATATTTGTTACAGCGATCGCTATCGCATGACGTTCTTCAAGACTGGTGCAAATATCTGTAGCATCAGGAGATACAACTAAAATTTTCGTGTTTTCCAAGCGACAGTAACTAAATTGATACCCTACTTTATGTACTTTCCCCCATTCGCACATTAATTCGGTGATGGGAGTGAAAGTTTGACCATGAGGAGTGAGAGCATATTCTACACGAGGTGGTGACTCTGGAAATGATTCTCTGTAAATTAAACCCTCTTTTTCTAATTCTCTCAATTGTTGAGTCAAGACTTTCTGGCTAATGTTAGAAATTAATAACTTTAACTCCCCAAAACGTCTCGCATCCCGTCTTAGCCACCAAAGGATCAGACATTTCCACTTGCCACCAATTGCTTTAATCGTTACTTCTACAGGGCAGGAATAGTTTTTGATATTAGTATCCATTTGGTAACTTTTAACCCTTGCATATTATAATTTATCGGCTGCTTGAAGACACCAAAACTAAAATTACTGGTGTTCATCATCTGGCAAAATACCTTAAGGAGAACTCCAATGCAAATTAACCATGCAGTTGCATTAGTCACAGGCGCAAATGGTGGGATCGGTTCTCACTTTGTAGAGCAATTATTGAATTTGGGTGTAGCAAAAATATATGTCTGCGCTCGTAGCATTGGCAAACTCAACCCGATTGTTTCACTTGATTCTGCTCGCGTTTTCCCAATAGAATTGGATGTAACGAATGCGAAATCAGTTGCTGCTGCTGCAACTCACTGTCAAGATGTGACTCTTGTAATTAATAATGCGGGAACCTCTCTCAATGAAGGACTGATTGCTGCATCAGATATCGATAGTGCGCGAGCAGAAATGGAGGTCAATTACTTTGGGATGTTGTCTATGTGTCGTGCTTTTGCACCTATTCTCAAAGAACATGGAGGGGGTGCGATCGTCAATGTTTTATCACTGCTGGGAAAAGTAAATTTGCCGTTCAGTGGTTCTTACAGCGCTTCTAAAGCAGCTGCTATATCAATGACTCAAGGTGTGCGGGGAGAACTTGCATCACAGGGTACTCTGGTAGTTAGCGTGATGCCTGGAACTGTGGATACTGATTTAGCGAAGGAATGGCCTAATCCCAAGGTAGCACCTGGGGAAGTCGCCAGGGCTACTTTACAAGCAGTTATTGATGGTGTGGAGGATGTTTATCCTGGTGAACAGGCTACACAGGTTTCTGCACAATTACTGAGCGATCCCAAAGGTGTTGAGAAATATATGGCAACTTTTTTACCTGGGATGGTGTTAGCGGGTACTGATGCTTAAAAAAGAGGGGATAACTTTTTAACGTAAACGCGATCGCATCTTGCGGTTTCTACACCGGTTGCTGGTTGATAGCCGTTGCTTTCATACAGTTTGACAGCTTCGGCTAATACGCTGGCTGTTTCAATCCAAATTCGCTGGAAACCACGAGATGCGATCGCTTTTTCGAGTTGTTGTAGCAAATACTTCCCCAATCCTAAACCCCTCGCGCTGGGTAAAAGATACATTTTCCTGATTTCTACGGCTTTTTCCCCACGATGTATAGGGTAGTATGCAGCAGTACCTACTATCTGGTCTTGGTGTTCAATTACCCAAAATTCGCCACCAGTTTCTAAGTAGCATTCTTGGACTTGTAACACATCTCGATCTGCACCGTTTGGCTCCCAACCTAAACCGTATTCTGATAATACAGAACGAATGACTTCAGATGCGGGAGTGCGATCGCGTTCTTCCCAGTTACGAATCAGAAAATCTTTATAAGTGGTTCTCATCAAATTAGCGCTTTTTTATTACTCTTGTCAGAAGAAATTTGAAACCCTATTTTCAGGTTAGTCCGCGTAGGCGGACTTTGTTTGTGTAGCCGCGATTTTAATCGCCGGGGCTTGATTAGATTATTCTCTATCGAGAGTCATAGAAGAGGGTTAGGCAGTAAAGGAAAAGTGATACTATTTAGTTAATTTCACTTAGAATACTTGCTTATTTCCTTAATAATGTCACAAAATCCCTTTATTGTCGGAAAACCAGTACCTCCGGAACGCTTCGTGGGGCGAGAATCAGAAATTGCAGCTGCCTTTGATCAAATTTACAACCGCAGTCACTTAGCGATTTGGGGTGGTCCGGGTATGGGTAAAACCTCGTTTTTGCACCCCTTGCCCGTGATAAAGTAAATCCTTTTACCTTAGCAGTAGTTGTCCCCGCAGATAACAATCCCAAAATTGCTCAAGAAATGTTACGCGGTGTAGCACAAGCACAGAACCAGTTTAATCGAAAAAATGGCTTAAATGGTCGATTATTGGAAATTCAAATCGCCAACGATGCAGGTGAACCGGAACAAGCGAAACAAGTAGCAGCTGAGTTGGGAAAAAATCAATCTGTGTTAGGAATAATTGGACATAATTCTAGTGAGGTAACTAAAGCCGCATTAACAGAATATCAAAAGGTAGGAATACCCGTTATATCTCCTACCAGTACTAGTACTTCATTACAGAGTAATGTTTTTTTCCGGACTGTACCACCGGATGCTGTAATAGGAAAAAAATTAGCCGTATACGCTTTTAATAAACTGAATTTAAAAACAACAGTAATTTTCTTCAACCCTAACGACTTGTTTAGTCAAAATATGACGAAGGAATTTAAAAATAATTATGAAGAATTAGGAGGTAAGATTATTCGCGAAATTGATTTAACAGACAACAGATTACATGTAGAAAAGGAAATTAATACAAGTTTAGATAATCAAGCACAGGCAGCAGTTTTAATTCCAGATAGACAATATACTGATGTTGCCTTAAACATTGCTAAAGCAAACAATAGTTATAATTATAGCTCTAATAGTATTTCTAATAACCGAGAGGGAGGGAAACTAAAATTACTAAGTGCGAATACTCTCTACAACGGTGAAACCTTAACGAAAGGTGGAAATGCAGTAGAAGGTTTAATTACAGTTATTCCTTGGTTTAGGGAAGCACCACAAGCAAAAAACTTTGCCCAAAAAGCTAAAAAATTATGGAGAGTCGATGTAAGTTGGCGAACAGCAACCAGCTATGATGCTACACAAGCTTTTATTCAGGCTTTGTCTGCTAATAGCGATCGCATATCAATTCTCGAAAAGTTGGAAAATGTCAACATCTCCCCAAATAATACTTCAGGATACCCACTTAAATTTAATCGTGAAGGAGAGCGAGAAACTGAGCCTGTTTTAGTACAGATAAAAGGTGGGAAGTGGGTTAAGATACAGGAATAATTGTTAGTTAAAAAATTGTTACGAATTGCGACATTTAATTTGCTCCCCATACATAACTCTTAACTGTGCCGGAGTAATTTAACATAAATGCGATCGCCTAAACTTAAAATAAAATCCCTTCCATCTTAACTAAATATGGTTCAGTCCCCTAATAGACATCTCCAGATTCATACGTAAAGACGTTCCGGCGGAACGTCTCTACAAGGGTTTCGGGTAACGCATAATTAATTTCTGGAGATGTCTAATCAACACCTAACCTTGGAAGAATTTCTTGCCCTCCCCGAAGGTGATGTTACCTACGAGTTTGTTAACGGTGAAGCTGTTCCCAAATATAAAACTATTGAGTGGCAAAACAACAGTACCCAAGGGCATTGGGAATCTGCATCTATTGATGGAAAGCATGGGGAGAAGACCGCCAATACTATTGATGGGAAACTTGATATAGCAAGCGGATTTCTATGAACCATGAAGAGCGAATCCCCGTCCACGACAGTCGGGGAGTATGTCAATACGATTAACTATGAATTCTTGGCTCTGGGTGCAAAGTTGATAATAACTCACTTTCGGCGATCGCTAATTCATCAAGTCGTTGCATGACAATTTCCCGGTCAAAGTAAGTATCAGCTAAAACCCAATATGTACCGAAGTGACGCGCTTCCGATGCCATCAAACCATGATAAAATTTAGCTAGTTCTGGTTCTGGACAATGGGTAGCTAATAATCCTAAACGTTCGTGACTGCGAGCTTCAATTAAACCGGTAACTAATAAAGAATCTAAAAATCGTTCTGGTTCTTTGGGTCGAACTTGTGCTTTTAAACCGGCACCGTAGGGAGGTGGTGATAATGGGGCAAGGGGGATATTGCGGCGTTCTAGCCATTGATTGACTAGCTCAAAATGTTCTAATTCTTCACGAGCGATCGCAGTTAATTCCCGTACCATTTTAGTATTGGAAGGGTAGCGAAACATCATGTTTAAAGCCACACCGGCTGCTTTGCGTTCGCAGTGGGAGTGGTCTAAGAGAATGATATCTAAGTTAGCGATCGCTTGTTCTATCCAAGCAGAACTGGTAGGCTGTTTGAGGACGTTAATTGTCGGTATTTGAGAAGAAAGCACAGGTTCACAAAACTCTAGATATCTTAATTTAACATCGTAGTAAGGATTTCAGTCCTCATAGAGCAGATTTCAGGTAAATGAAGTATATGTATAATCCAAAACCTTGTAGAGACGTAGCACTGCTACGTCTGTTACGTGTATTCGATGTTTAGCGATAAACTGCTGTATGAGAGGACTGAAGTCCTCACTACGAAGTTAATACAAACTACATTCTGTTGTAGTGTATGGTCTAATAACGTTCTGAACAATGTTTTTCTGACCAGCAAATTCCTTTCCGTAATAACCATCATCGAAACCGCGAGAGAATTCACCCCCAGCAGTACGCGGTTTGTATTTATCACCTTTTTTAGCGCTGCTCTGTCCTTGACGATAGCCGTTGGAGTAAGCATGAGGGTGATATCCAGGGTCTTCCTTAACCTGCCATTGAGTTCTAGGAAAGCAGTATCTGGCTGGCTCTATGGGGTAAGGATAGCGACGGTAATAAGGATATCCACGGGAATAGGGATACCCACGGGAGTAGGGATACCGACGATAATTGTAACGCCCATGAGCTTCAACAGGCTGATTATTGAGTAAAAAGCCGGTAGTCGCAGCCAAAACTACTAAACTAGCGGAAATAATTTTTTTCATAGTTCCAGTCTCCAGAGTTAAATCACTCCTGGTATTTTTAAGATATCGTTCAGAAGCTTTGAGCGACATCACCAGATAGGGTGAATAATCTGAAAAGTGAATCCCAAGGAATAAGATGAGCGAGAGAGTTTTTGCGCTCATTTCTGCTTTTGACTTTTGATTCTTGACTTTTTACTTTTCCCCAACCCCTAATCTAGTCATCTCAAACAATTGCTGGGCATTCTGTCCTAAAAAAGCATCAAAAAGCTCTTGCTTTCCTGCTTCCACTTCTATCATGTAACGTTCGGCAATTTCATAATAAGCGTAAGTCCAGGGAATTTGGATTTCGGAATTAGTTACATCATCTAATACAGGTATTATTTCCGTAATTGCTTCTGTAGCAGTTTGCCGCAAACCGGTGGCAATATTCCCCTCAATCTTAGCTTTCATTGGTACGCCTAATTTAGCCAAACCACGAGCGGTAATATCTATATCTGGATATTCTGGCGTATTTTGGCGGTTCACATATCCTGTAAAATGGTTAACAGCATAACCGTGTAATAATACCCAAGCTCCATATTGCGTAACAGCGTTCACTTTTTCCACAATAGAACGTTTCGGAGGTTGCCAAGGACGGGTAAAGATTTTTTGCAATTGTTTGACAAGACGTTGTGCATCGTTGTCAAATGTATTGATAATGGCTGAGTAATTAAGTAAATTGTCACCGGCTACTGTTTGCTGGATAAGTTGGGCGATCGCTTCTGGCAACTCATCCACAACCAACTCACTAATAAACAACTTGGGTAAGTCTAATTCTTGCTGCTGTGAATGGCGATAATGACGCGCATAGAGATGAGTTTCACTAAAAGTGTACTCCCCCACAGCCTCATAACCTAAAGCTGACGCTAACTGCCCCAAGTAGTCAATCCCCAACTTAATTTTACCCTGGGGACTATCCACAGTTGTCCGCAAAGACCGAAAAGCAATATGGTCATTAGCAATACTACCACCAGCGGCAGTTATCATTTGCTCGTATGTACGCGCATAACTAACTCTAGCGCTGTATTCTTGCCAAAGCAATTCCCAAAGGTGACGAGTAATTTCAGGTTTCATAAATCAAGGTTGGAATAATTTTACGCAAAACTGTATTTAGCGATTCCCACATTCATGAGGTACAGAATATGGAATTAACCGCAGATGAAGATAGATAAACGCCGATGGACGCAGATAAATTTGTACCTCAGCAGACTAGGAAACGCTATAATATAACATCGCTCTGCATTGGTATTGCCCAACTTAATTTGCGCTCATATTCTCTGCTTACCTCTGCGCTACGAGTGCGTTTAAATCTTAACCCTCAATTCGACGCAAAACTTAAAGTATTTCAACTAACACATCAGATATAATATCTAAAGCTATTTTAATTTGTTCGCTGTCAATAACTAAAGGTGGACAAAATCGAATTGCCGCTTGACCGCAACCGAGTAATAATAAACCACGTAAAAAAGCTTCTTGGAGAATGCGATCGCGCAATTCTCTATCCAAACCTTGCTCTTCATCTAATAAATCCACCGCTACCATCAAACCTTTACCCCGTGGTAAAGACACTCTCGGAAATCTTTCATGCAACCGCATCAATCCAGCTTGCAATAATTCTCCCATATTAACGGCATTTTCCATCAAACCGTTTTCCAGCAGTTCCAAAGTGACAATTCCTGCCGCACAAGCAACCGGATTCCCCCCGAACGTGGTAGCGTGAGAACCAGGTTCCCAAGTCATAATTTCTGGACGAGAGAGAATTGCACCCAAAGGTAAACCGCTAGCGATACCTTTTGCCATAGTTATAATATCCGGCATTACACCCCAATGCTCAATAGCAAACATGCGACCGGTGCGTCCCATCCCCGATTGGACTTCATCGACTATCATGAGGATGCCATAGCGATCGCATATCTGGCGAATTCTCTGCAAAAATCCATCTTCGGGTACAATGTAACCACCTTCACCTTGAATTGCTTCAACTACTATTGACGCCACCTCATTTGGTGGTAGTATAGTTGAAAATAATATTTTCTCTAAATAATCCACACTGGCGTGAGTACCATAAGGTATGTGTGTTACCCCCGGAAGTAAAGCACCGAAATTTGCTCTTTGCACAGTTTTGGAAGCAGTTAAAGACATCGCTCCGTAAGTGCGTCCGTGAAATGCTCCGAGAAATGCCACGATTGAAGAACGTTTGGTGTAATATCGAGCGAGTTTGATTGCTCCTTCGTTTGATTCCGCCCCAGAGTTGCTAAAAAACACCTTTGCACCGTTGGGAAAAGGAGCGCGGCAAGCTAACTTTTCAGCTAATTCTACCATCGGCTCATAGTAGAAATCAGTTCCCGACATGTGGATTAAGTTAGCAGCTTGTCTTTGAATTGCCGCGACAACTTCCGGGTGTGCGTGTCCGGTAGCGGTGACAGCAATTCCCGCAGTCATATCTAAAAAGATATTACCATCAACATCTTCAAGCATACAACCTTCACCGCGAGCTACAACTAAAGGATAGTCGCGAGTGTAAGAAGGAGAGGTGACAGCGCGATCGCGTTTGACAATCGCTTCAGCACAAGGTCCTGGTAAAGATGTGATCAAACGAGGTGCGCGAGGTAAACCTAAATTCACGGGGATACTTAACATTATTTATCTAGATTTTTTTAAGATTACTTACGATTAAACCCTGAGGCGAAATTTTTTATTGTAGCAATTTATTCCATTTTCAAAGTCCTGTGGGAAGTTGGGAATCAGCTTTTTTGAATATGTGCGCGATCGCATTGTCAGAATAGACATCTCCAAAAAACAATGTAGAAACCTAATATTACTAGGTCTCTACAAGGGTTTCGGGCAACGCATAATTGTTTTCTACGTCTATATCTAACTTAGCTATGTTGCCAGTTTGACAAAAAAAACAATAACTTATATATCTAACCACGACAATTTGAGTTATCAAGTAACCATGCAAGCAGAATATCGGCAGCGTCGCGAACAGTTGATGGCAAAAATTGGCAATGGCACTGGCATATTTCGCAGTGCGCTTGCTTCAGTCATGCATAATGATGTAGAATATGCTTATCGCCAAGATAGCAATTTTTTCTACCTAACTGGTTTTAACGAAGCGGAAGCGGTAGCAGTTTTAGCACCCCATCACGCAGAACACCGCTTTATATTGTTTGTGCAACCGAAGGATAGAGAAAAGGAAGTTTGGAGTGGTTATCGCTGCGGGGTGGATGCTGCTAAAGAAATTTACGGTGCGGATGAAGCTTACCCCATCGCTGAATTGGATGAAAAATTGCCGCAGTATTTAGAAAAAGCCGATCGCCTTTATTATCATTTCGGACGCGATGGATCTTTCAACGACACCATTCTCAAACATTACCAAAGCTTACTACGCACTTATCCCAAACGCGGTACCGGACCAATTGCCATTGAAGATACTTGCACAATCTTAAACAGCATGAGATTGGTAAAAAGTCAATCTGAGTTGGAATTAATGCGAAAAGCTGCCGATATTGCCGTTGAAGCACACAATTACGCAATGGCGTTTAGCCAACCTGGTCGTTACGAGTATGAAATTCAAGCAGAAATCGAACACATCTTCCGAAAACAAGGTGCGATGGGACCTGCCTATCCTTCAATTATCGCTTCTGGTGTGAATGCTTGCATACTCCATTATATCGAAAATCATCGGCAGATGCAAGATAACGAATTGCTGCTGATTGATGCTGGTTGTACCTATGGTCATTACAACTCGGATATTACACGGACATTTCCCGTAGGTGGTAAATTTACGGCTGAACAAAAGACACTGTATGAACTTGTATTAGAAGCACAGAAACAAGCGATCGCGCAAGTACAACCGGGCAACCCCTACAAATTAATTCATGATACAGCAGTGCGTGTCCTCACCGAAGGCTTAGTTGAACTCGGCATTCTCAAAGGTGAAATTGACAAGTTAATCGAAGAAGAAAAATACAAACCTTATTATATGCACCGCACCGGTCATTGGTTAGGTTTAGATGTCCATGATGTCGGAGTTTACCAACATGGTGAGGATAAACCACAGATATTACAAGCAGGTCAAGTCTTAACAGTAGAACCAGGACTTTATATTGTCCCAGATACCAAACTAGCAGAAGACCAACCAGAGACAAACCCTCGTTGGATTGGTATTGGTATCCGCATTGAGGATGATGTCTTAGTTACATCTACAGGACATGAAGTTTTGACTGCGGGAGTTCCCAAAGCAGTTGACGAAATAGAAAGATAAAAAATAGACATCTGGGAAAATTAATTATGCGTTAACTATAACCCTTGTAAAGACGCGAAATTTCGCGTCTTTACGTCTTTTATACCAGATGTCTAATATCATGTCCGTTTAATTAACAGTAATAAAAATATCGTAACCGTCGTAGAGACGTTCCGGCGGAACGTCTTTACAGTATGTGTAATTTACCGGACTCATTAGACATCTGGGAAAATAATGTAGAGACGTAGCAATGCTACGTCTCTACATCGCATGGCTGGAGTAGTCCCTGATTGTCCCCATTTTATATCTAATATGGGTTTTGAGTGGCTTTATCGTCTCTGTCGTGAACCAAAGCGTCTAGCAGCTCGCTATTTGCTAGGAAATCCAGCTTTCGCATTACACATTGCTTTAGCAATGTCTAATGCATCACAACTACGAGTTGAGCTCATGCAAAATGTAGATAAATAAATCGAGCATAGCTGACAAACGACGAGGCTCACTTTGGGAGAAAATTCGACATATGTAAAGACAGTAAGATTTTAGATGTTTTAGATCAGAAAATTGGGAAAGTTGTATTTGATAGCTAATTGTTGAAGGATATTAATAATGCTTGCGACACCAAAGGTTAGTGTTGTAGTCCCCGCTTATAATGTTAGCGGCTACATTCAAGAAACGCTGATTTCGTTAGAATTACAAACTTTTCTAGACTTTGAAGTATTGGTAATTGATGATGGTTCTAGCGATGATACCGCAGCGATAGTGGAAAAATTTGAAGAGCGAGATTCACGCTTTCAGTTATTGCAGAAATCAAACGGGGGTTTGTCATCAGCACGCAATTATGGCATCCGTCATGCACGGGGTGAATATATTGCCTTGCTGGATGGTGATGATGTTTATCACAAAGATAAATTAGCAACTCATGTCGCTCGATTAGATAAAGATGCTGATGTTGGGGTGGTTTACAGTGCCTCGCAGACAATTCGCGACGATGGACGACCAACGTTTATTAGCTTGAGCGGCAAACCAGTACATTCAAATCCCATGTTGGCTTTGTTGTGCAAAAATTTCGTTGGTCACGGTTCTAATGCAGTGTTTCGTCGATGTTTGGTGGATGAGGTTGGGGAGTTTGATGAAGACTTACGCAGTTGGGAAGATCTCGATTTTTGGTTGCGGATAGCGGCAACGCAGAAGTGGGGTTTTTATCGAGAAAAGCGTATTTTATGCTACTATCGCGTTCGCGCTTCTGGACTATCTTTTAATGTCGTGCAAATGCGGATTTGTGGTGAACAGGTAATTCAGAGTGCTAAAAAGCGATCGCCAGAGTTGATAGAACCAATGTTACCAACAGCTTACGCTTATATGTATCGCTATTTGGCGCGATTGTGCCTTCAAGGTGGTGATATAGAAACAGCGCGTGATTTTATTGACCAAGCTTTGATTTGCGACAAGTCAATTTTTTATCAGGATATGCGATCGCTCCTCACACTAATATCTGTGCGTCTGTCACGAATCGCGAAACTAGCGATCGGGCGATCGCTTGGTTCTGCAAAATACGCTAAAAAATATTAAGGCTGAAGTATGAAAAGCATAGATGATGAATCATCTGATATTTCACCTACAGAACCAACAAGTAGCAATTCTTTGCTTAAAAATGGATTTTGGGCAACCTATGGAGCTTTTGCTACACGTTTTCTGGCTTTAGTTAATAACTTGCTACTTGCAAGATTGCTGCTGCCATCAGAATTTGGTGTCATTGGTGTAGCTTATATTTTTTGGTCTTTTGTAAATTTATTTGCCCAGGATACTGCTGCTTCATTCATTGTTTATAAAGGTACTAAAGATAAACGTTATTTAAATACTACTTACACAATTAGTATTGGCATCGGTTTAATTTTAGCAGTAGGACTTATCATTACATCTCCCTTGATTGCTAAGTTTTTTGGCATCCCTGATTTGATTTGGCTTCTAGCTGGATTTGCCTTCAATTTGCTGTTGTCTTTTTATCAGTCCGTTTATGTTGGAGTCCTGAGAAGCCAGATGCGGTTTCAAGCTCTGACAAATTTAACCTTAGTTGCCGGAGTTGCACGAGTTTTTTCTACCGTTGTTAGCGCTCTGCTCGGACTAAGCTACTGGTCTTTTTTAATCGGAGATATGACTTCTTGGGTGATAGCTTCGATTCTCGCTCGTCGTGAAGTTAAACATAATTTTCAGCTACAAATAGATAAAGAAGTTTGTTCAGAAGTACTTTCTTACTCCTTAGGTGGTACAGGCTATAGTTTAGGATACTACATCAATGCTAACTCTGACAATTTCATAGTTGGAAAACTTTTAGGTACAACCAGCTTAGGTTATTACAATTTAGCTTACCAATTGACGATGGCATTACCTGTAACTTTAAGCCAGGTTGTCAATCAAATTGGTATGTCTGCTTTTACGCAAATGACAGATGATAAACAGCAAGAAAATGCTCTGCGGAATGTAATTGAGCAAATTGGTGTTTTTATTACTCCCATATACGCTTTGTTCTTTCTAACCATTGATAAGCAAGTTATTTCTCTGATTTTTGGCGAACAATGGATACCTGTTGCCGGATTAATTCCTTGGTTGCTAGTGTTTGCTTACTTCCGTGTAGTCAACACTGCTATTAGCTCAATGTTACAAGCAAAAGGTCGTCCAGGAGTTAATGCCAGAGTCAACTTAATTATTGCTCCAATAGCGGTAATAGGTTTTGTAATTGGAGCAATTCAAGGAAAAATTATTGGAGTCAGTATTTCTGTAGCAATTATATTGGGAATTGGTTGGACATTTTATTGGTGGTGGGTAGGTTGTAAAGCTCTTGGATGGTCAATGAGAAAGGCTTTACAGCCAAGCATTATGCCTATTTTATTCAATGGAAGGTGAAGGTAAAACAACTGTCACCTTGGGGTTAGCAAGGGCATTAGTAGATTTAGGTTTTCGGGTACTAATGGTGGATGGAGATTTTCTCCAGGCAGAACTTACTCACAAATTAGGTTATACTAAAGAGCTTAACAGCACTCCAACGCCCATTTCCATAGAACCTAATCTAAATTTATTGCCTGCGATACCATAACGCGGCAAAATTCTGGAGATGGTATCGGGGGGACGTTTTCAACAAGCGCTGGCAGATGCCAAATCTCATGGTGAGTATGATTATGTTCTAGTTGATACTGCTCCTGTCAGTTCCACAACTGCTACAGCATTAATGACAGCCCAAATTCCCAATGTATTGTTTGTTGTCCGACCAGGTATGAGTCATAGTAGCTTGGTTCGTGATAGCCTCGAACAATTGAGGCAACATCAGGCATCAATTTTAGGTTTGGTAGTTAATGATGTGGAAACTACAGCTAAACCTTACACGCATCGCTTGGATGATGTCCTGATAAATTAATAGACATAGGTGTGGAAAAGACGTAGAGATGTAGCAATGCTACGTCTAAGTCAAGGGTTCTGGACAACGCATAAGAGTAATCCAAGAAATAAATGATCCAATGCGTGTTAAGATACTTCTCAAATATGAAAGCTGTGTTGGATAGGTGGATTTAAACGAACATGGAAGCTGCACTATTATTAGCAAAACTGCCCGAAGCTTATCAAATTTTCGATCCATTGGTAGATGTTCTACCAATCATTCCCGTTTTCTTTTTGTTGCTAGCTTTCGTTTGGCAAGCAGCCGTGGGTTTTAGGTAAGCTAAATATTTGGCTTTGGTGGTAACGCCACAATTGAGTTAAATTTTATCGGACAGGCAACATGCCTGTCTTATTTTTTGGATAAGGATGTTTTCTTAAATTTAAATTTAAATTTATATTTATTAATATTTTGTAATATTTTTATATAATTGGTAAGATACTGAATCAAGCCAAATCAAGACTCAGCCTTAAAAATCACTAAACAGCAATGGGTAACATCAAATTCGTTAAAGAAAATAAAGAAGTAATAGCAGCAAATGGTGCTAATCTGCGTCTTAAAGCCATGCAAAACAATATTGATATCTATAAATTTATCGGCAAGATGACGAATTGTGGCGGTGGTGGTAATTGTGGCACCTGTATTGTTGAGATAGCTGAAGGAATGGAAAATCTTTCCCAGCGCACAGATACAGAAAACCGGATATTGAAGAAAAAGCCGGAAAATTATCGCCTTGCTTGTCAAACTGTAGTTAATGGTGCAGTCAGTGTAGTCACAAAACCTTAAGATTTGGGTTCATTGGGCGTAAGTAGAGAGTCTACAAGGATTTCAGGTAAGGCATAGTTAAATTCGGTCGATGTCTAATAGACATAGGAGTGAAAATGAATGTAGAGACGTAGCACTGCTACGTCTCTATAAGGGTTTCAGGCAACGCATAATTAAATTCGGTCGATGTCTAATGAACCTAAGTAAAAATTTGGGCTGACTGGGACATGTATAATGCTATCCTAAAGTAGTTAACTGGAAATAAAAGAGAGGCTATCTTGCCATGCAAGTTAATGAGCTAGGGTTCGTAGCGAGCATTTTGTTCGTACTAGTTCCCACTGTGTTTTTACTGATTCTTTACATCCAAACTTCCAGCCGCGAAGGTGGAAAAGATAATTAATTTTGGTATAAAATAAAAACCCCTATACTTGTAGTGTAGGGGTTTTTATTTATGGTTAAGCTTCGGTTCTGGCTAGCAATACCGGACAAGTAGCATTAACACGAACATAGTCAGATAAAGAAGAACCTATTAGCCTATCTATATCGACAAAACTCTTGGCAATTGAAGGACGGCGATCGGGCGAACCGAGTAATAATAAGTCTACACTCAATTCTTCTGCCAAACGACAAATTTCTTCACCGGGTTTGCCGCTGCTAGTGTAACAACGAACTGGTACACTATATCTTTGCGCTTCTGCCACTGCCGCTGCTAAAACTGGATTTTTGTCGGAACTAACTTCGGTTATTTCCGATGGTTTGCCTCGTAAATCTGTATCAACATTAGCAAGAATTAACTGCCCGCTGGGAATACCTTCCAATAAGAATATAGCCAATTTTAAGCAGTATTTTGCAGCATCAGATTTATCCATTGCCACCATAATGCGCTTAATATTTTTGACATAAATGTCATCTTTTACCAGTAACATCGGGCGAGAAGATAACTGAAAAACGTACTGACTAACAGAGTTTGATAAAATAGATTGTAGTCGCTTAAGTCCGCGTGAACCCATGATGATCAAATCAGCATCCATTTCATCGGCGACTTGACAAACTACATCTTTGGGATCTCCTTGCCGCAAAATTGAAGAAATCTGGCTAGGATCTAAGTTTAAAATTTGAATCGCATTAGCTAATATTCTACCACCTTCTTCCCACTTAGCTGTCATTGCTTCACTGGTCGTTTTCCCTGTTACAACGTGCAAAACTGTAACTTTTGCCTTTTGGATGGATGGCAATTGTGTTAAAGTTTTTAACATTTCTTCAGCATGTCCCAATCCAGAGACAGCTAGCAAAATTTTTTGGATCATGTTACGTTCTGTTGTTAAGGTTGCTATGATTTTCACTGCTTTGCTCAACAACCTAGCAAGTAAATCGGTACAAATAAACTTTTGTCATTGGGTTTTAAATATATGACAATTATAAACAAGTTTAGATTTATTTGCACCCAGTTACTTAAATTATCAACTAGGCTCCTAAGGATTAAGCATACTTCCAATCTTGCACTTTTAAGTTAACTATTTATGATTATTTTTATTAGTTTTAATCTATGTTAATTATTCTTAATTAAAGAACGATTAAGTATTGCAAAGAAATACAATAAATCAGGGAGGATCACAATCACATACACTGGCAGCCATTCAAGTGAAAGTTGTTGAGTACAAACACGGAAATGCAGTTTTAGAAGGCTATTTGGCATATAATGACACCATTCAAGGAAAACGTCCTGGTGTATTAGTTGTTCATGAATGGAATGGATTAAAATTTTTTATGTAAAAAAATGCACAAAGGAAGCTATTTTTTACGCAAGTCTTTCAATATAAGTGAGTTTTATATCATTCTTCCGACAGATAAACCAATCAGCTAGAACTATATTTTAGACGGATGAAATTGCACTTCCTATCTTCTTAAATTGATGCTAAAGAATGAACAAAAGGAATGTAATTATGTCTTCTGAAGAAAAGTCCAAAGCTCCAGATAACACAGTAGATGCATCAGGTGGCTATCAAACCCCCATCGACGAAAAAACCCGCAAAACTGGTACTGCCGCTAAAAGTGATGCTAAGTCTACAGCTACACCAGAAGCACCGGGAGAAGATTCAGTAGCAGGTAGCCCAAATCAGGGAACTGAATCCCGTTAAATTTAGCTGTAACTGGGTGAAGTTGAAGTAGTCTGATTGGCGAAAAACCGAGTGGAGATGGGTTGCAATAGCGACAACTATCCACTCGGTTTTTATAAGTGCGATCGCAAAGAGCGCTAACTACAACTTTACGATTTATGGGTGTGTGATTTTTCCGGCATGGTAATATTGTTATGATTTACCTTCCCGTTTTTCCCGTTGGTGTGTCCATTATTATTGCGGGGATGAATCACACCATAGCCACCGTGATTGCGTTCGTAAATGACATTAATTTCGTCGGTTTCGCTATTGTGGAACATATAAAAGTCGTGTCCCACCAGTTGCAATTGTTCTAAAGCTTCAGCAACTGTCATTGGTGGCATGGAAAAATATTTAGTACGAACAACTTCGCTGGGTAATTCCGGAGTGCGATCGCCTATTAAGTCTGTAACTACCTCTGGTTGCACTACTCCTTCTATCGTTATTTGAGTATTCGTTTTCTGATCTTGACGCCGTTCTTTGTATTTTCGCAGTTGACGGGCAATTTTATCTGCCACTAAATCAATGCTGGCATACAAGTTCTCGCTGCTTTCCTCCGCACGGATGACGCTACCATTTGCATAAATAGTCACTTCAGCCGATTGTCTAGTATTATTTCGGGGATTGCGAGCAACACTAAGGTGAACATCCACTTCGTTTGTTAAGTTTTGAAAATGACTTGCTGCCTTCTCAATTTTTTGATGCACATACTCCCGAATTCCATCGGTGATTTCGATATTTTTGCCGTGGATGACAAGCTTCATCTTATATCTCCCGCTCAATGTTTGATGTGTATTTGGTTTGTTTGAAAGGAAATGACAGTAAGGTTTATCACTAACGCCAGAATAATTTATGAACTGATTTTTGCCGACTTTATCAGAATCGTGCATTTGTTCTTTTTTTCGTGGCGTGATGATTGTTGCAGAGAATTCCTCCGAACACCATTGAGGTTATATATTCAAGCTAGCACTTTGTATTTTCTAAAGTGTAAACCCTTGACTTTCCTTTAAAATCCTTTGCAAAGCTTGACATTTCTTGACTTTTCATTGTGCCTTTTAACACTTTTTACTTCTTAATCAGTTGATTTTTGGAATGATCCGTAGTAATCCTCAGCCATATAACCGTTGTTTGGTATATAACCAAGCGTTGATGCCATACTCAGATGCTTTACTGTGGCAGCGATCGCTTTTAAATGAACGTATTCAAAACCCGAATCTTGATGACGTATTAATCCTGCTGGAACATCCACCCGTCTACACTTTGGGGCAAGGAGCCACAACAGAATTTCTCAAGTTTGATATTGACAAAAGCCCCTACGATGTGCATCGAATCGAAAGAGGCGGCGAAGTTACTTATCATTGTCCCGGTCAATTGGTAGGGTATCCAATTTTAAATCTGCAACGTTATTGCAAAGACTTGCATTGGTATTTGCGGCAACTTGAATCCGTATTAATTCGTGTACTGGCAGTTTATGGATTACAGGGCGATCGCATTCCCGGTTTCACTGGTGTTTGGTTAGAAGGACGCAAAGTAGCCGCTATTGGCATTAAAGTTAGCCGTTGGATTACTATGCATGGCTTTGCATTAAACGTTTGTCCTGATATGACAGGCTTTGAGCGGATTGTACCTTGCGGTATTGCTGATAAATCTGTAGGCAGTTTAGCTCAATTTATTCCTGATATAACTTGTCAAGAAATACGCTTTTGTGTGGCAAAATGTTTTGCAGAAGTATTTAATGTGGAATTAATAGAAGTACAGTCAAGTAAAAATGATAGATCATGACCGCTTATTTAAAGAACTCCTGACAACATTTTTCTGGGAGTTTATTGAGTTTTTCTTACCAGAGGTTGCTGTTTATTTAGAACGCGACTCAATCACTTTTATTGACAAAGAAGTATTTACTGACGTTACTGCTGGGGAAAGATACGAAACAGACTTACTAGTCAAAGCCAGATTCCAAGGGAAAGAGTCATTTTTTTTAGTTCATCTAGAACATCAAGCACAACATCAAGAAACCTTTCCTCAACGGATGTTTCGATACTTTTCGCGATTGTACGAAAAATATAACTTGCCAGTCTATCCAGAAGAAGAAAATCTGTTAAAAGCTGAAATTGCTACTATGGAGCCAACGCAACAGGAAGTTATTATGGAAATTGTTACCAGTTGGATGGAAGAAGGACTACAACAAGGAAGAGAACAAGGAATACAACAAGGTATACACCAAGGAATACAGCAAGGAGAGTTAGCAATCATTCAGCGCTTACTAATACGGCGAATTGGTGGGGTAACTCCTCAACTACAAGAGCGCTTGCGGCTGTTATCCCTGACTCAATTGGAGGATTTGGCTGAGGCACTGCTAGATTTTTCTACTGAGGAAGATTTATTGAGTTGGTTACAACAAATTTCGGATGGTACGGTGTTTCAATAAAAGATTTGCGGAAACTGTACAACGATCGCATTCTATAGTATTCTTGTACTATTGTTCATCTGGTTTACATGCTCTACTGCGATCGCTTGATGGGTGCACAGGCGATCGCTTTTATTCAAGGATTTGTATTGCAAGCTTTCTGAAAACCGCTATATGACTCTCATCCTCACCAATGATGACGGAATCGACGCTCCCGGAATTAAATCGCTGCTCAAAGCTGTCAATGGTCAAGATATAATTATCGCTGCACCCAAAGACCATCAATCGGGTTGCGGACATCAAGTAACTACAACTCGTCCCATTGGGTTACAACGACGTTCTGACCGCGAATATGCGATCGCTGGCACTCCCGCCGATTGTATCAGAATAGCAATATCACAAATTTGCCCAAATGTCAAGTTTATTTTATCGGGAATCAACGCTGGTGGAAACTTGGGAGTTGATGCGTATATTTCCGGAACTGTAGCTGCTGTCAGGGAAGCTGCCATGCATGGTATTCCCGGAATCGCAATTTCTCACTATCGTAAAGGCAAGCTGAATGTAGATTGGGATGTAGCGGCAAGATGGACACAAGGCATTTTAGCTGACTTACTTCAGCGTCCTTTAGAGCCTGGGAGTTTTTGGAATGTCAATTTACCACATTTAGTGCCGGGAGAACCAGATCCAGAAGTGGTATTTTGCCAACCTTGTACCAAACCGTTACCGATTAATTACCGAATTGACGGCGTAGATTTTTATTATACAGGGGAATATAGCAAACGCGATCGCACTCCAGGCAGCGATGTCGATGTATGTTTTTCCGGCAAAATTGCTGTCACTCAGTTAAAAGTTTAACTTTTTGGGTGTAAGTCGCACTCATCTAACGGGGAAAATCAAGTCCCAAAGAAAAATTAAATATACAGCAGAAAGACGTAGCAATGCTACGTCTCTACAAGGAGAGGGGTTTTATATATGTACTTAATTTACCTGAAATCTGCTGTAAGCAAGTAGTTTAACTGAAAAATCTTCACCTTTATCCTTCAGGTGCGCCTTGAATCAATGTCATCAAGCGGTCTAGAGTATATGTCAGATGGTTTAGCCTTTGCAGTGTATCATCCTGGGATTCAGCAAGGGTCTGCACTGCATCACATAATGCCAAAATTTGATAACCCTGTTGCTGTACCTGCTTTCCTTGTTCTTCTACTTGCACGCTGATAGTATCTACTCTTTCAGCCAGACGTTCAATAGTTTCTGTGGTCGCAAGTACTGCTTCTCCGATTTGCTCAACAATGGATTCTAGACGATTTATTTTAACTTCGACCCCTGCTGATACCATGTCTCTAACACCCCAAGCTTGAGAGAGCATAAAAGTAATGTCACTACTAATGTTTGAATAAGTTAATACAGATAGCACAATGCATTCGCTGCTATTGTCATAGTATTTGCGATTTTATTCCTCGGTGCTTTTGCTGAATATATAAAGGTATTGCTCTTGAGTTGTGATTTAACTTACGTTTTCATTTTGCAAACAGCGCCATCCGGCACATTACCTAGTAAAATCTATCCTTAAGTCAATACCGTTGGTGTTAAACCCGATTGGACGAGTGTAGAGATGGGAAATACCAAGTCTCTACATGCCGAAATCAATACCAAAAATCCTTAACTGAACCGTATTGCACTATAAGTAAGATTTAATTAACTTTACATTAAGTTTATCAAATTATGGTGATCTCAATCTTATTGATGAAGATTCAGTGAAACTACTAGGGAGGTGGATTTTAATTTCCGGAAGCTAAGTATATAGTCGGGTTAAGTCTACGCGATTTTACTTTTTTAGCTAAATATTCGGCTTGGCAATGTACCAAACACCATTAGAAACCGTTTTACAGGGTGCAACTTTACCAGTTTGGGAATTAAAACTAATCCCTCACCCATCAGTCCAGTGTAAACTTAAACGTTGTTTAGATATTTTGGGAAGCTTGATCGGACTTTTGATTTTAGCTGCTGCCTTTGTGCCGATAGCACTGGCAATTAAAATCGATAGTACTGGTCCAATTTTCTTCGCTCAAGAACGTCATGGACTACAAGGACGTTCATTTCGTATGCGTAAATTCCGAACAATGGTTGTTGATGCGGAGAAATTAAAATCGTTAGTGGATAACGAAGCGAATGGACTTTTGTTTAAAAATAAAAATGACTTCCGTGTAACAAAAGTGGGACGCTTTTTAAGAAGTACTAGTTTGGATGAACTTCCCCAATTTTGGAATGTGCTAGTAGGGGAAATGAGTTTAGTGGGAACCCGTCCCCCTACTGCTGATGAAGTCGCTTACTACAATCAACGTCACTGGCAACGTTTAAATGTTAAACCAGGTATGACTGGTGAATGGCAAGTTAACGGTCGTTCAAGTGTGAAAAATTTTGAGCAAGTAGTCGATTTAGACTTACGTTATCAAGAAAATTGGCATCCGCTATATGACTTGCAGTTGATTTGGAAAACCATCTACGTCATATTTGCAAAAGTAGGAGCTTTCTAGAAACTTAGCTATTAAGGGTAATTGCTAATAGGGCATTGCATAAGCGTGGGATGAATCGTAAAGACGTTCCGCCGGAACGTCTTTACAATATGTTAAATTTTTCACGTATAATGCAAAATCATCCCAAAAATATGCAACGTCGCTAACAAGTATTAAAAAAAATAGTATTTAGCAATTATCGTTTGCTTATATTATGGAGTAACCAAGAAAAACGATGCCCATTGCCCAAAAAGCGAAGCCGCAAGTATTGCGAATATTCTGAAGCTTTTCCATGCTAATTATATTACCAATTTCTCTGGCACTCATGGCAACAACATATTGAATCAAGGTTAAACCCAGCATATAAGCAATTTGTGAACTGATTGGTGTCTCCAAAATTGCTTGACCATAAGTGTAACCGTGAAATAAACCAGCTGTAGCAGTCAGCAGCACCACTACCATTAGATTTGGTTGATTGCCCATCGCTAGCATAATCGCAAAAACAATTGTGAAAAAGGCGATCGCTGTTTCCGCTCCTGGTATATTTAGATAGAGTAAATGATTGATTATTCCTAAGAGCGTTGCGAACACAAAGGCTACTGGTACTAAAGCACCACGCACAACTACACCAGAGAGTAAGCCAATAGCAACCACAGTAACCAAATGATGCAAGCCTAGTACAGGATGTGTTAACCCCCCCAGAAAGCCATCAAACCAGTTTAAAATAGCTGGAGGTTGTGAAAGCGTAAATGAACTCACCAGGCTAATTACAAGTAGAGATGCGATCGCGTAAACATGGCGATATAATAACTTAGATCCAGCAAACTTCTCGGAAACACGATTTGATAACTCAGTTTGAAACATAGTTTATGCCAAATAGTTTTTTGAGCTTATTTATACTGCCCAAATCTCAAAAAAAACTAACGCATGTTTTCATCTTTACAGATACCCGAATTTCTCGCTCGAAGTCGGGTATCTTCTGCTAAAGTGCATCTGGATCAATATTCAACTCTCTAAGTTTAGCGGCTAATTTTTGCGCTCTTTCCTCAGCTTGCTGTTTAGCTTTTTCTGCTGCTTGTCGTGCAGCAGCTTGTTCTTCATAAGTTAGCAGTGTTTTGCCTGTTGCGGCATCGTAAAAGCGCATATCCCCAGATTTAACTCGTAACTCTAACCCTAAAACTTCACTGTTTAGAGACACAGTACCATCTTCTAAGCTATTACTAGCAATGGGGAAATAATTGCCTTCAACTAAGCGTAAACCCTGAAGTTGAGGAGTAAGATAATCACCTGTAGGGTCATATTGGAAATATTCACGCACTCCTAAAAAAGCGTAGATTCCTTTCTTTGCGCCTTGGTCTTTACTGCGGGTTGCTTTTGATGTAATTTCTAAAACAAAATCAGGACTTTTATTGTTTTCTTCCCAAGTTTTGTAAGAACGACGTTGGTGATTTTCAACTCCAAAAACTACAAAGACATCTGGGGCAACAACCGCTTCTGGATTACCTTGTTCGTAGTAAATAAATAGATTTCCGGAAACATATACATTAGGAAGGTTTTGAAAGTAAACCTCCAGGACCTCCGTTCCATAACGTAAATAAAAACGCGCTTGGTCACTTTCAGCCATTGGTTTACCGTCCTCATCCGGGTATTCAATTGGGGTAACGGGGATATACTCTATAGAGACTGTCATTGCTAATCCCTCAACTCAACTAGGATTAAGTTAAATGTAACAGTTCAGATTAAACTGACCAACAGACATCGAGCGCTATGCTTATTATGGGTTGCCCGAAACCCTTGTAGAGACGTGACCACGGAACGTCTTTACGTCTTTTCTTAATAGACATCTCCAGAAATTAATTATGCGTTGCCCGAAACCCTTGTAGAGACGTAGCACAGAATAGTCTTTACCTCTTTTCCAACAGATGTCTAATGTAATAATTCCTCTACTTGATGCTGACTCCATAAAGTTCTGTAAAGCCCCGGTTGCTGTACAAGTTCTAAATGATTACCTGTCTGGACAATTCTACCTTTATCCATCACAAGAATGCGATCGGCAACAGCAGCGGCGGATAATTGATGAGTGATAAAAAGAACAGTCTTCCGTTGCGTACCACCAGAGAGATTTTTTAAGATTTGTGTAGCTGTTTGATTATCAACGCTGGAGAGGGCATCATCCAAAACTAACACTGGGGCATCAACTAACATTGCTCTAGCTAAAGCTGTGCGTTGTCGCTGACCGCCAGAAAGAGTAATACCACGTTCACCAACCAAAGTCTCGTATTGTTGCGGAAAATTAATAATTTCTGGGTGAATTTGTGCTAAATGAGCGACTGATTCTACATCTTGTTGTTCGCTCAGAGGATCGCCGTAGCGGATATTATTTTTGATGGTGGTACTAAATAGAAAGCTCTCTTGAGGAACGTAAGCGATCGCATTTCTTAAATCTGCCAACTCTATTTGGGTGATGTCTTTACCATCTAAAAATAACTGCCCTGATTCAATATCCAACAAATGTGGTAAAGCATTCGCCAAAGTTGATTTACCCGAACCGATGGCGCCGACAATTGACACAGTTTCCCCAGCCGTAATAGTAAAGTTAACTTTATCTAAAGCTGGGGTGGTAGCACCCGGATAAGTAAAACTGAGGTTTCTTGCGGACAATTCCCCTTTAATTCCGTCTAAAGGTAGATGTATAGCAGCGCTTGTGTCTTCAATTTTTGGTGTCACAGAAAGAATCGCTTGAATGCGATCGATACTAACTTCACCGCGTTGATAAGCAGTAATTGTAAATCCTAACAAAGCGGTGGGGAAAACCAGACGCTCTACATAAATTAATAGTGCCAGAAAATCCCCCACACCGAGGCTTCCCGAAGCTATTCGGCTTGCCCCCAACCAGAGAATAATTAGTGAACTGAGACTAGCGAGTCCGCCAATTAGGGGGAATAATCGATTTCGGGTGTTCGCTAATTTCAGGTTAGCGTCAAATAAATTCTTATTTTTTTCACTGAAAGCGCGACGCTCATTTTCTTCTTGAGCGTAGATTTTAATTAGAGCCATACCGCTGATGTCTTCTTGGATGAGATCGCTGATGTCGGAAAGTTTTTCTTGAACTGCTGCTTGTTGGTTGCGTAAGCGATCGCTAAACATATGCACCAACACAAACATTAAAGGATAAACTGCCAGAGAAGCTAATGTCAAATCCACACTCAAAGACAACATCACCGGCAGCGTCAAAGCGTAGGCAAACAGAGTATTTGCCAAACTTAATACAGCAAAACCCAACAACCTGCGGATATTATCTACATCACTAGTGGCTCTACTAATCAAATCACCAGCGGTATTCGTCGCAAAATAAGCCGGCTCTAGTTTCAGTAGGTGTTCAAAAATCTGTTGTTTTAAATCAAATTCTACGTGGCGCCCCACCCCAAACAGCCAAATGCGGGAAGCCATACGCATTAACCACATCGCTGTACTCAGAAAGAAGATTGGTACTGCATAAATTAGTACTTGGTTCAAACTGAAGCTGGCTGAGAGTTTGTCAACTGCCGAACGAATTAATAAGGGGATATAAACCCCCAAACCGTTGACAATCAACAAAGCAATAATGCCTAAAGTCGCTTCCCGCCAATGGGGACGCATGTAAGCACCAAGTTTAGCAAGTCGTCGTGATTGTGCCATTTAAAAGGATAACGTTGAAAATCCTTGAACATGTGGCACGTCATAATGACACATCTGTAGTGACATACTCCTACAAGTCATTCAAGGATAAAGTATAAAAAAAGGATGAGATGTATGAAGTATATTCTTTCTTTTTTCATCCTTTAGATTTCATCCTTTATCCTTTTATTGTACATGAGTGTCTTTTACCTGGCAGCACGCTGCTATCTACCACGCAAGAAGAAGTAAGCCTGGTTGAGATAACTTTCCCAAACTCGCGTTGTTAGTGATAGTGTTTCTGCATTGGGTACAAAGTCTTCCAGTCGCAATCCTCGTCTAGTAATATCCCCAGGATTTTGCAACAGGTAGGGTGGAACTGCTATGGTTGCCACAGTTGTATCCACAGCAGGTATAATGCGCGAGCCGACGACATCAGAAATAGTTCCACTCTCTGATGATTGCCCCAATGCTACTAGTGTCCCAGATGTTGACGCGAGGCGGTAATTTTGGAATTGACTGGCAATGGAAGGTTCACCCACCATTGCTGCTACAGGCGATCTCACTAAGAAATAGGCAACAGCTGGTGTACTTGCCAACAGTAAAATCGTTAATGCCCAGCCAAGCAAGTATCCGCCTGGTTTGCCTACTCCTCCATCCTTAATTCTTTGAGCCGCAAACATCATCATCAACATTGATGCTCCCAGAGGCTTGAGGGGAAATGACACCACTCTCCACAACGAAGCTACTGCCGGTTCATTAGGGTTAATAAACGACAGCGCCAGGACGAGCAAGAAAATAACTACGACCAATCGTCCGGCAAAACTTCCTGAGGGATAAAATTTCTGGAACAAAGAATAGACGATTGTGCCAACAAGCAGCCACAGGAGTACCCGGCTTAATAGTAGAAACATACATTTACTCTCAAATCTTCGCTTTGCAGTGAGCGCTAGTTTGGTGAGTCTACCACTGCGTGACAGTTAACTGTCATGCAGGTTAGTAGGCAAGAACCCCTAAGGGTCAGCCTAGAGGTTTTGTGCCGTTGATTGATTTTATTGTCAAATTGTAAACACATTGTTACCTGACTAGAAATACATCACAACGCCACTCCCGAAAAAACGGGGGTGACTCCCCTCACACAAAGACTACCGTCGTAGTGATTTTAGAGCAATTTTGTGATATTGCACCCAGTATTTATAATTTTTCTGGTCAAATAAGTATATTTGCGTAACATTTTTGCGATTGAGAAGGATAAAGTTAAGACTCCACGGAAGTTGTGAAGGATTTTAGGTAGGATGATTTACTTAATTTTGCCTTCACAAATAAACCTGGAGGTAAGCAAGCAGCGATGAAGGATAAAGAAGTTCATCGTTCATACTTTCTTTAAATAGTCATGTGCCATGACTAATTTAAATTGATTAAGTGGTTGTGAAATTAAACATGGAAACTATGTCACCAGAAAAACCTTCGATTTTGGTTACGGGAGGAGCTGGATATATTGGCTCTCATACGGTGCTTGCTTTATTGCAGGCGGGATATGAAGTGATAATACTCGATAATCTGGTGTATGGACATCGTGATTTGGTAGAAAAGGTTTTACAGGTAGAACTGATCGAGGGAGACACAGGCGATCGCTCTTTGTTAGATAATTTATTCTCTACCCGCAATATTGCCGCAGTTATGCACTTTTCCGCTTACGCCTATGTGGGAGAATCGGTTACTGACCCGGCAAAATACTACCGCAATAATGTTGTCGGCACTTTGACGCTGTTAGAAGCTATGCTGGCAGCTTCTATTAAGAAATTTGTCTTTTCTTCCACTTGTGCCACTTATGGTGTACCGGAAATAGTCCCAATTACCGAAGACCATCCCCAAAATCCAATTAATCCCTACGGTGCTACTAAGCTGATGGTAGAACGGATTCTTTCTGACTTTCATACAGCTTACGATTTTAAATCAGTACGTTTCCGCTACTTTAACGCGGCAGGTGCCGATCCTCACGGTCGCTTGGGTGAAGATCACAACCCAGAAACTCATTTAATTCCTTTGGTGCTACAGACAGCTTTAGGTAAACGCGAATTTATCTCTATTTTTGGTACCGATTATCCCACGCCTGATGGTACTTGTGTTCGCGATTATATTCATGTTAACGATTTAGCAGACGCTCACGTTTTGGGGTTGAAATATCTCTTAGACGGTGGTGAAAGTGAAGTTTTCAATTTAGGCAATGGTAATGGCTTCTCAGTTAGAGAAGTTATTGAAACAGCAAAGCTTGTTACAGGACGTGAAATTCCAGTCATTGAATGCGATCGCCGTCCTGGTGATCCCCCATCGCTCATCGGTAGTGCTGACAAAGCCAGAAAAATATTAAACTGGCAACCTCAATATTCATCTTTGAAAGATATTCTTGTTCATTCCTGGCAGTGGCATCAACAAAGGCATAAATAGGGCATTGGGGGAGGAGTAATTCCTCCCCACTTTCTTACAGTTTCCAGCCCTCTTCTATGACTCTGGAGAAAGAATAATAATTATGAAGCCCTGACGACTGGAAGTCGCACGCCACATGCTTCAAGTCGGCAGAGCCGCCCAACGCAGTGGCTTGGCTACACAAACAAAGTCCGGATGGTGCGCGGACTATAGCGGTTCTCATTTGAATCACATACATGTTCAAAAAATAAATGTAGAGACGTAGCAGTGCTACGTCTCTACACCGCGTATTGCACACAACCGAGAAGCGCTATAATACCATTTATTTATGAAGATACGCCTAACGGGACTTAGACAAAAATGAAGCCCAAATGAAGCCCAAACTAGCTTTATAAGCGGCAAATAGGTCACGATTTAGGGTCAACCAATCAAAAAAGCGAAAAGATATAGCTGTTCTAAAAGCTTCTAAAGCCTCCGCAAACGTATTCAAAGGTTTGTTTGCCCACCGACGTCTCAAACCTCCAGTAAGTTGATGCCAAAGAATAAAAGTATAGGCACAAAACACCAAGATAAAATGCCTCAGTAAAC
>JAESGE010000090.1_pt1 | contig 96760 bp, 94 predicted proteins | sample 9269601 | NCBI WGS metagenome assembly JAESGE01 (sample SAMN14515569, study PRJNA621662) | algae metagenome | isolation source: Tolypothrix brevis GSE-NOS-MK-07-07A and co-occurring heterotrophs from wet... | place: USA: Grand Staircase Escalante National Monument, Utah | collected 2006-04-16
TCTTCTGCCACTGCGCCTCGCTCAACTCATACCGCTTGATACCCATCACAACCTCCGCAAATCGCGGAAACCTATGAATCAGACACGCAACGCTTTGGGAATCCCTGAATGTCGATACAACCTAGGGTGGGTCTAGGTGGGGCTGACCCGGGTCTGCCTGTCGTTAGCCATCTCGGCCGAACCGGGTCCCGCTTCCAACACAGTCATGTCATCCGGAAACGGCGCCCAGCTTGGTGCGCTGCTGCCCCAGATGATCATTGAAGGCGGACAAATCTCCGGATCGTCGAGCGTGCCTGCGCGGATTCTCATCGGCATCGGCGGGCCTTCGACCGTTCGGCTGAACATCTGCGAACCGCACACCGAGCAGAATCCGCGCTCGACCGTATTGCCGCTGTCCGCAACCCGGCTGATACGCGTCATCTCGCCCGAATAGGTGACGGCGGCCTCATCGAACAAAACGTTGACCGTCGCCATCCCACTCGCGATACGCTGGCAATCGCGACACCAGCAGTAGCGCGCGCCCTTGGGTTCGCTCGCGATGGTGAAGGTCACTTCGCCGCAGAAGCATCCGCCAGTATGCGCCATCGTGCCCCCAATCAGCTCGGATTGCGACGCGCCATGAACGCCAGCCGTTCGAACAGCATGATATCCTGTTCGTTCTTCAGCAGCGCGCCGTGCAGCGGCGGGATGGCGCTCGCGGGATTGCTGCTCTGCAAGACGTCCAGCGGCATGTCCTCGTTCAGCAGCAACTTGAGCCAGTCGAGCAGCTCCGACGTCGAAGGCTTCTTCTTCAGGCCCGGCACTTCGCGCAGGTCGTAGAAGATATCCATCGCCTTCTTCACCAGCACCTTCTGGATGCCGGGGAAGTGGACGTCGATGATGTCCTGCATAGTCTCGCGGTCGGGGAACTTGATATAGTGGAAGAAGCAGCGGCGCAGGAAGGCGTCAGGCAGTTCCTTCTCGTTGTTCGAGGTGATGACCACGATCGGGCGTTCGCGCGCCTCAATCCGCTCCTGCGTTTCGTAAACGTCGAAGCTCATTCGGTCGAGCTCTTGCAACAGGTCGTTCGGGAATTCGATATCGGCCTTGTCGATCTCGTCGATCAGCAGGACGGGGAGCTGCGGCGCGGTAAAGGCTTCCCACAGCTTGCCCTTCTTGATGTAGTTGCGGATGTCGTGGACGCGCTCTTCGCCCAGCTGGCCGTCACGCAGCCGCGCCACGGCGTCATATTCATATAGGCCCTGCTGTGCCTTCGTGGTGGACTTGATGTTCCACTCGATCAGCGGAGCGCCCAGCGCCTTGGAGATTTCATGCGCCAGCACGGTCTTGCCGGTGCCGGGTTCGCCCTTCACCAGCAGCGGGCGGCGCAGCGTGACGGCGGCGTTGACGGCAACCTTCAGGTCTTCGGTTGCAATATAGGACTTGGTGCCTTCAAAACGCTGCTGCTCTGACATCGGGTTTCCTTGAGAGACTGTTTTTCGACGCGCAGCGATAAGGGGCTGCTTGCCCCGGCGCAAGGGGGTGGGGGCTGGCAAATCAGCGAGGCAGCAGCAGAATGCGCTGACCGATGGCCAGTAGCTTACCCTCGTCTAGAACCGCTGCGGGGTTGTTCCAGCCGAGGGTCAGGACGTGATCTCGTCCATCCTTGTCGGTGAGCAGCCAGGTGTAGTTGAGCACGCCCGGCTCGCTGCCGCCCTTGAAGCCGATATAGTCCCAATTGGCTTTGATGCCGGTTGTCGCCGAGGGGTTGATTGCCATGATCTCGAACACCTTCGGATCAGCGGTTTTGCGCATATGGGCGAATAGCTTTGCCAAATCGGCAGGCGAAGCGAACCATTCGATGTCGAGCGCCTTGGGGCCATTGGCGAAGGCTGCGCCGACTTCGTCGAGCGTCGGATTTTCGGTGGCAAATATTGCTTCGGCAGCAGCCTGTCCCGCTGCCCGCCCGCTTTGCCATGCGGCAATAATCGCTGGACTGCTCGCCTTGAGCACGAAAAGCTCGCGCGTTGTCAAAAATGGGTCGTTCGACGCCGGATCCGCATGGCCTGTGTCAGCCATCAGCTTGAGAATGCGCTCCTTGCCCAGCACCGCGATCAGCTGATCGGTCGCGGTGTTATCGCTGATCGAAATCATCAGGCTCGCCAGAGTATGCAGCGTCATCGGTGAACCCTTGGGCCAGTTCTGCAACTGTCCGCTCGGGTAGCTTTTCTCGGTCAGCGGCACGACGTCAGTCCACTTGCGACGGCCCGCCTTCACATCCTCGGCCAGGGCGGCCAGCACATAGAGCTTGAAGGTCGATCCCAGTGCGAGCGGCGTATCCGCACCCATGCTGATCACTGGCGCGCCGCCGTCGAGCGGAGCGAACCATGCGTTGACCGTGCCGGGTAGGGCACCGAGGTCGGCGGCGACCTTTTCGGGCGCGTCGTCGTCCATCGTCAGCGCTTCCACCGAAGTGAACCGCAGCTCGCTCACCCGGTTCTCCTGCGCCGGATCAATCGCGATCCCACCCTTGGCGATCCCCCGTTCAAACCGGATTTGCAGCGCAGCGCGGGTCCCATCATGCGGCGCCAGCAGCTCGGCATAGATCGCCGACCCAAGCTGCGCGGTCAGGTTGGCGCTCAGCGCCTTGATCTGCGCGTCGGCCACAGCTGCACGAAAGCCGTCGGTGAAGATATCCTCAGGCTGCACCGTGCCATTAAGCAGCGCCACGACCTGGTCGGCGCGGACGTCTAGCGGAGCCTGATCGGCGACGGTGGTGACCTCAGGCGGGGATTGTGCGGCCAGCGGCGGGGCGAAGATCGCGCTGCTTGCCAGAGCAATCGCATGAAAGACACGTGGCGTCATTCGGCCGTCTCCTTGCAGCGGGGCAATGCTGCTGGCTGATTCTTTGCATGATCGGCGCCAAGTTTCCATAGGCTTGCCTGAACGCGTCCCTGACCGGAGAACCCCACCATGCCAACCGAGACCCTCGCCATCACCTCGCCCGCCGGGCACAAGCTTGAAGGCGCGCTGGAACTGCCGACTGGTCTCGTGCGCGGGGCGGCGCTGTTTGCGCATTGCTTCACCTGCACCAAGCAGAGCCGCGCTGCGGTGAGCGTTGCGCGGGCGCTGGCGCGGCAGGGGATCGCGTGCTTGCGGTTCGACTTTACCGGGCTGGGGGCGAGCGAGGGCGAATTCGGGCGGGCCGGGTTCGCGACTGATATGGATGATCTGATTGCCGCTGCCGGGGCGCTGCATGCCCGGTTGCCGGGGCCATTGCTGTTGGTCGGGCACAGCCTGGGTGGGGCGGCAGTGCTGGCGGCGGCAGGGCTGATGGACAGAGGTCAGGTCGCCGCAGTCGCCACCATCGGCGCGCCATCGGATGTCCCGCATGTGCTGCATGTGATCGAAGGCGATCATGAAGCGATCCGCCGTGACGGAATCGGCCCCGTGCAAATCGGCGGCAAGGCATTTGCGATCAGCCGCGAATTTCTCGAACGCACCGAAGCGGTCGATCTGTTGGCCGCAGTCAAAGCGCTGCGGCTGCCCTATCTGTGTCTGCATTCGCCGACAGACACTATCGTCGGGATCGAGCATGCAGGCGCGCTGTTCGAAGCCGCGTTCCATCCTAAAAGCTTCGTCAGCCTCGCTGGGGCGGACCACCTGCTTACCCGCGCCGAGGATGCCGATTTCGCCGCCGGGATGATCGCCACTTGGGCGGCGCGGTACCTGCCGCTTAAGTCCGATTGGCCGATGCCGAGCGAAGGCGTGGTGATCCAGAGCGGCCACGGCAAGTTTGGCACGGAGGTGCACACGCCGCGACACCGCTTCGTGGCGGATGAGCCGCGCTCCTATGGCGGGGACGATACCGGGCCAACCCCCTATGATCTGCTGCTGGCGGCGCTGGGCACCTGCACCGCCATGACGATGAAGCTCTATGCCGATCAAAAGGGCTGGCCATTCGAAGGCGCGCGCATCCACCTCACCCACGAACGCAACCATGCGGAGGATTGCGCCCATATACTGGAGGAAGGCGCGAAGGTGCAGGCGATGAACCGGGTGATCGCCGTGCTGGGCGATGACCTGACCGACGATCAGCGCGCCAAGATCATTGCCATTGCCGACAAGTGCCCCGTCCACCGCACGCTGGAGGGGCATTTGCACATTCACACCGAGGTGGCACCCGACTAGCCACGTATCAGAGCCGAACTGCCGCTCCGAGGCACACGAAGCCCAGCTGCAAGGTCAGCATCAGTACCGTCGCGACCTTCCAGCCTGCGCCCGCGTCACGCATCCCGCGATCCCATGTCCACATCCCCAGCGCCCCAGTCGCCAGCGAAGCGAGCGCAATCGTCAACCACCCCGATTGGCCGATCAGCACCACGAACAGCGCTAGCAGCACCACCATCTGCAACAGGAAAGCGGCAGCGAACCACGCTATTGGGATCGGGCGATAGGCGGCATCGGGCATATGCCAGTCGGGCAAGGCGCTGTCGGGCCGCGAGAGGCGGCGATTGCCCGCCATGATATCGTCCTCGCGCGGATTGGGGACCTTGTCAGGCATCGATCAAATCCGGATCAACCTCGCCAGCGCGGTTCTGGATGAAATTGAAGCGGTGTTCGGGGTTGCGGCCCATCAACTCGTCAACCAACCGCGCCACGCCTGCACGCTGCTCGAATTCCTGCGGCAGGGTAATACGGATCAGCCCGCGGCTTTCGGGCGCCATAGTGGTTTCGCGCAATTGCTGCGGGTTCATTTCGCCCAGACCCTTGAAGCGGCTGACTTCGACCTTCTTGCCCTTGAACACCGTGGCTTCGAGCTGTGCGCGGTCGGCCTCGTCGCGGGCGTAGCGGCTCTCTTTGCCTGACGTCAGCCGGTAAAGCGGGGGCTGGGCGAGGAACAGGTGCCCCTTCTTCACGATATCTGGCATTTCCTGAAAGAAGAACGTCATCAGCAGCGTGGCGATATGCGCGCCGTCGACATCCGCGTCGGTCATGATGATGATGCGGTCATAGCGCAGGTTATCGGCGTTGCAGTCCTTGCGCGTCCCACAGCCCAGCGCCAGCGCCAGGTCGGCGATTTCGGAATTGGCGCGGATCTTGTCGGCGGTGGCGGATGCGACGTTGAGGATCTTGCCTCGGATCGGCAAAATGGCCTGCGACTTGCGGTCGCGCGCCTGTTTGGCACTGCCGCCTGCGCTGTCGCCTTCGACGATGAACAGTTCGGTCTCGCGACCGCCTTCGCCGCTGCAATCGGTGAGCTTGCCGGGCAGACGCAACTTCTTGGCATTGGTCGCAGTCTTGCGCTTGATCTCACGTTCTTGCTTGCGCTTCAGGCGCTCGTCCATACGCTCCATCACCTCGCCGAGCAGCGCCTTGCCGCGCTCCATATTGTCGGTGAGGAAGTGGTCGAAGTGGTCGCGCACCGCGTTCTCGACCAACCTTGCCGCTTCAGGCGAGGTCAGGCGGTCCTTGGTCTGCGACTGGAATTGCGGATCGCGGATGAAGACGCTCAGCATCACCTCGGCGCCGGTCATGACGTCATCGGCGGTGATGTCCTTGGCCTTCTTCTGGCCGACCAGCTCGCCAAAGGCACGCAACCCCCGTGTTAGCGCAGTGCGCAGGCCCTGTTCGTGGGTGCCGCCATCGGGGGTCGGCACGGTGTTGCAGTACCAGCTGAAGGAGCCATCAGAATAGAGCGGCCAAGCAATCGCCCACTCGGCCCGGCCTTGCCCGATGCCATCAACCTCCGGAAATTCCTGCATGCCCGTGAACGGCTGCGCAGTGACGCATTCGCGTGTGCCCACCTGTTCGGCCAGGTGATCGGCCAGCCCGCCGGGGAATTTGAAGGTCGCTTCGGCGGGCACATCATCACCGGCCAACGATGGGGCGCATTTCCAGCGGATTTCGACCCCGGCGAAGAGATAGGCCTTGGACCGGGCCAGCTTGAACAACCGCTTGGGGTTGAACTTGCGGTCACCGAAAATCTCGGGATCGGGGATGAAGCTGACCGTGGTGCCGCGCCGGTTGGGCGTGGGGCCAAGGTTCTGGATCGGGCCCTGCGTGATCCCGCGCGAAAATTCCTGCGCGTAAAGCTGCTTGTCGCGCGCGACTTCGACGCGGGTATGAACCGACAGCGCATTGACCACGCTGACGCCAACACCGTGCAGGCCGCCGCTTGTGGCATAGGCCTTACCCGAAAACTTGCCGCCCGAATGGAGCGTGGCAAGGATCACTTCCAGCGTCGATTTGCCCGGGAACTTGGGATGTTCCTCCACCGGAATGCCGCGCCCATTATCGGCGACCGATAGCCGGCCTTCCTCGTCCAGCCGCATCTCGATCCGGGTGGCGTGGCCCGCCACAGCCTCGTCCATCGCATTGTCGAGCACTTCGGCGGCGAGATGGTGGAAGGCCCGATCATCGGTGCCGCCGATATACATCCCCGGGCGGCGGCGCACCGGCTCCAACCCTTCGAGCACTTCGATGGCCGAGGCGTTATAGTCCCCGCTGGAGGTCGGGGTGTTGGCGAACAGATCGTCGGGGGTGGTTTCGGACATGGCGCGGGTTATAGGCCCGCGCCGGTCACTGTCACAAGCCGCCCCTCGGGGTTTTACTCAGCGCGCAAAGCCGGTGGGGGCCGGGTCAACGGCAACCACCTCACCGCCGCGCACTTCGCGCACTTCCAGCGCGCGTTCGGCAACGCCGCTGCGGGCGAAGCGGAACGGCCCGTCCACCCCCAGAAAGCCGCCTTCGTCGTAAAGCGCCTTCTTGGGAAACACCGCGCCAACCTTCCAATCGCGCGCTACGCGCAAGGTCAGGAGCACGGCGTCATAGCCAAGCGTCGCCACACGATAGGGCTGCGCGCCAAAGCGCGCCTGGTAGCTTTCGGCAAAGCGCTTGTAACGCTGATCGGATACGGCTGCGAACAGGGCGCCATCCAGCGATTTCGCGCGGGTCAACGCGGCATCGCCGCTCCACAATTCGGTGCCCAACAGCCGCGCGCGGGTGCGGGCGCCGCGTTGCAATTCATCGGCGGCCTCAATGCTGAGACGGGCGCTGTCGCCGATCAGGACGGTGTCATACCCGCCCGCCGCGCGCAGACGACTGGCAGCGCTGACGATCGACGTGTTACCGCGCGTATAGGTTTCCCGCCGCGCCAGCGCGCCGCCATAATCGCGCAAGGCATTCTCCAGCGCCGATGCCGCGCGAGTGCCATACTCACCCTCAGGCAGCAGCGCCGCAAAACGTTTGGCCCCGCGCGCGCGCGCAAATTGCACGCTGCGGCGGATCGATTGTTCGGGAATATGGCCAATCACGAACACATCCGGGCCGGCGATCTTGGGATCATTCGCAAAGGCGATCACCGTCACCCCTGCAGGCCGTGCAGCAGCCTGCACCTGCGGCACGGCATCGGCCGTCAACGGGCCGAGGATCAGCTGATTGCCATCGCCAATCGCCTGCCGCGCAGCGGCTTGCACGCCGGTCGCCGTGTCATAGGTGGTGATGCGCAGATTATCCGCGCTGGTATCCAGCAGGGCCATAGTGGTGGCGTTGGCAATCGCTTGGCCGACCGCTGCGGTATCGCCCGTCATTGGCACCAGCAGTGCGATGCGGTGGCGGCCGGAATCGGTTGGCAGCGCGGTTGCCGAGGGCTCCGGCGCGGGGGCGGGCGGCGGCGCGGTGGCGACATCGGTCTTGGGGATCACCTGACATCCGGCCACAAGCACGGCAGCCCCAGCCAGCGCCAGCCGACGCGGGGCAAACCCCTGCCTGGCCCATGCGAGCATCCCTGCCCAAAACGGACTACCTGTGCGCTTCATCCTTGCCGACCCCTCGCTCGTGCGTCATGGCATTGGCTTGCCATGACGACAGAGTATCCATCCATCCCCGCAGGGACGCCCGAGCCGGGCCTTTACATCGTGGCGACACCGATTGGCAATCTCGGCGACATGACGTTGCGTGCAGTCGGTGTGTTGAGCGGCTGCGCGCTGGTAGCCTGCGAAGATACGCGGGTGACGGGCAAGTTGCTCAAGCATTTCGGCATCAAGGCGCGCCTGCAACGGCTTGACGACCACGCCCCGCCGGAAGTGCGCGCGCAGATCATCAATGAGGCACGGGTTGCGCCGGTTGCGCTGGTCAGTGATGCCGGCACGCCGCTGATTTCCGATCCCGGTTACCGTCTGGTGCGCGAGGCGCGCGAGGCAGGGGTAACGGTGACGAGCATCCCCGGTGCCTGCGCGGCGATTTCGGCCTTGGCGATTGCTGGCCTGCCGAGCGATCGGTTCCTGTTTGCAGGCTTCCTGCCGGTGAAGGACAAGGCGCGGCGCGATGCTCTGGAAGGGTTGGCACAGATCGCTGCCACGCTGGTGTTTTACGAAACCGCGCCCCGGCTTGAACGCTCGCTCCTGACCATTGCCGAGCTGTGGCCTGACCGCGAGGTGGCAGTTGCCCGCGAGTTGACCAAACTGCACGAGGAATGCCGCAGCGGCACCGCCGCCAGCCTCGCCGCGCATTATACCGCGCATCCGCCCAAAGGCGAGATCGTGCTGCTGATCGGCCCGCCCGCCGCGGCCGAAGCGCCGGTGCTGGATGCCGACGCCATGCTGCGCGCCGCGCTTGCCGAGGCAGGGCCGGGCAAGGCGGCGGGAATGGTTGCCAAGGCCACCGGGCTTGATCGGGCGGTGCTTTATGCCCGCGCTTTGGAGATCAAGGGGCAATGACCCGCGAGCGATCCACCCCCGAACGGCAGGACGCCGACCAACGCGGACGCGAGGGCGAGGCCGAGGCGGCGATGTGGCTGGCTCAACAAGGCTGGCGGATCGTGGCTGAGCGGGTCAAGACCAAGGCGGGCGAGATTGACCTCATCGCCAAGCGCACAGGCCTCGTCGCCTTCGTCGAAGTGAAATGGCGTGCCCGCAGTGCCGCGTTGGCCGATGCGATTGATGAGCGGCGGCTCACCCGCGTGGCCAAGGCGGCGGAGATCGTCGCACATGAATATGCCACCGACGGCGAGGATATCCGGATCGACGTGATCCTGCTTGCACCGGGCCGCAAGCCAACCCACATCGAAAACGCGTGGATGCCGTTTGCGTAACCAGCCCCGTTCGCGTGGTGTCTCGACTTCGCTCGACACGAACGGCTAAAGGGATCACCGCTTCCGTTCGTATCGAGCGAAGTCGAGATACCCGAGCGTGAGGCCTGAATGTCACTGAGAATCGCCGTCCAGATGGACCCCATCGACCGGATCAACATCGCAGGCGACAGCTCCTTTGCGCTGATGCTGGCAGCCCAATCGCGCGGCTACAGCGTCTTCGAATACCCCGTCGAAAGCCTGACGCTGGACGAGGATGACCGCCTGTTCGCCCACGCCCATCCGGTCACGGTGCAGCGCGTCGAAGGCGATCATTTCACGCGCGGGGAGCAAGTGCGGCTCGATCTTGGCAAGGACGTGGATGTCGTACTGATGCGGCAGGATCCGCCGTTCCACATGGGCTACATCACCGCCACCCATATGCTGGAGCGCATCGCGGCCGAGACGCTGGTGGTCAACGATCCGGCCAATGTCCGCAACAGCCCTGAAAAGGTGATGGTTCTGAACTACCGCCGCTTCATGCCGCCAACTCTGGTGACGCGCAGCGTGGACGAGGTGCGGCGCTTCATGGCGAAGCACGGCGCGATCGTGGTGAAACCGATCCACGGCAATGGCGGCAAGGCGATCTTCCGCATCGGCGAGAATGCCGAAAACCTCACCGCACTGTTTGAGGTGTTCAACCAGACCTGGCCCGAACCGCACATGGTGCAGCCCTTCCTTCCCGAAGTGGCCAAGGGCGACAAGCGGATCGTGCTGATCGATGGCGTGGTCGCAGGCGCGATCAACCGGATACCGGGCGAGGGCGAGTTCCGCTCAAACCTCGCGATGGGCGGCTCAGCGCAACCGACTGAACTGACCGAGCGCGAACAGGAAATCTGCGATGCACTCGGGCCGGATTTGAAGCGGCTTGGGCTGACGTTTGTGGGCATCGACGTGATCGGCGGGCAATGGCTGACCGAGATCAACGTAACCTCGCCCACCGGGATCGTCGCGATTGACCGCTTCAACGGCACCGACACGGCGGGCATGATCTGGGACGCGATTGAGCGGCGCTTGGCCGAACGGGCGGCCAGCTGATGACCGAACTGCTGCTCACTCTGCTCGACAAGGGCGGTTACCTCGGCATTTTCGTGCTGATGATTCTCGAAAACGTGTTCCCGCCCGTGCCGTCCGAAGTGATCCTTGGCGCGGCGGGGGTGCTGGTGGCGCAGGGCAAATTGAACGGCTATGCGCTGTGGATCATCGCCACGGCGGGCACGGTGGTCGGCAATCTGTTCTGGTACTGGCTCGGTTACCGCTGGAGCGAGGAAACGCTCAAGAAAGTGATCGACCGCTGGGGCCGCATCCTGACCTTCGAATGGGACGAATTCACCAAGGCACGCAATATCTTCCGCAAATATGGCGACTGGATTGTGTTCCTGTTGCGGTTTTCGCCGCTGCTGCGCACTATCGTCTCGCTACCTGCGGGGTTGGCGCGGATAAGCGTCTGGCGGTTTGTGACCTTCACTTTTCTCGGTTCACTGATCTGGAACGGCCTGCTGATTTTGGGTGGGCAGGCGCTGGCCGGATTGATCGACGAATATGAAACGCTGGCGGGTTACGCGATCGTGGCCCTCGTGCTCGCCGGGGTGGCGATCTACATCTACCGCTTTGTCACGTGGAAGCCGGTCAAAGCGCATGAGGCCAAAGATCAAGCCTAACCCCTCGGATGCGCCTTGCGGTAATTGTCCAGCAGGCTTGCTGCGTCGACACGGGTATAGATTTGGGTTGAGCCCAGCGAGGCGTGACCAAGCAATTCCTGCAAAGACCGCAAATCGGCCCCGGCGCTTAGCAGGTGCGTGGCGAAGCTGTGCCGCAAGGCGTGCGGCGTGGCAGTATCAGGCAGGCCGAGCGCGCGGCGGGCCTGCGCCATCGCGCGCTGCACCATGCCGGGAGATAGCGCAGCCCCCTTCGCCCCGCGAAACAGCGGCTCCTTGGCGGAGAGCGGCCATGGGCACAGCCGCACATACTCCGCCACCGCTGCGCCGGTGATTGGCAGCACCGGCACAATTCGTTGCTTGCCGCCTTTGCCGGTGACGTTCAGCACTTCGCCAAGTGGCACATCACGGCCCGTGAGCGATAGCGCCTCGGCAATCCGCATGCCCGATCCATACATCAACAGCAGCACTGCCCGATCCCGCGCACCGGTCCAGTCTTCGGCTGACAACCCATCGACCAGATCGGTGAGGTTGACGGCCTCATCAGGAGTGACCGGGCGGGGCAGGCCTTTCTTCAGGCGCGGGCCGCGCAGCCGGGGCGGGGCCGGATCGGGATCGCCGCTCTGCTGGCGGGCGAAAGCGATGAAGGCCTTGAGCGCGGACAGCTCGCGCGCAGTGCTGGCGTTGCCCAAATTCTCAGCACGGCGCGCGGCGAGGAAGGTGCGCAAGGCGTGGGCTTCGGTCCGGGCGACCGCATCCCAGGTCTCAAGCGCGTTGGCGGTGCACAATCTTTGGGCAGCCGCAACATAGGCGCGCACTGTGTGCGGCGAACGGCGGCGATTGTCGGTAAGATGCGCGCGCCATGCTTCTATCAGTGCAGATACGCTCATGCCGCGACCAGCGTATCGGCGACCACCTCGGCCAGCAGCGCATCCAGCACGCCCCGGCCCGGCAGAGCGACCCCGATCTGCGCTCCGTCCCGCCACATCAACCCCAGCGTGATCAAGCGGGCGAGGGCCGCTTCATCGATCAATCCAGCGCGCGGCAGGCCGAACCGTGCCGACAGCGCCGCCAGATCAATCCCTTCGGTCAATCGCAGTCCCATCAGCAGCGCTTCAGCCGCCTGTTCGGGCACGGCGAGCGCGCGCGCCTCGGCAATGCCGTTACCTTGGCGCGCAACGGCGGCGAGGAAATTCTCCGGCTTCTTGTGCCGCACGGCTGCCATGCCGCCGCGACGCCCATGCGCGCCGGGGCCGATCCCGGCATAATCCTGATACCGCCAATAGACGAGGTTGTGGCGGCTTTCCTCGCCTGCGCGGGCGTGGTTGCTCGTTTCATAGGCAGGCAGGCCCGCCGCTGCGGATAGTTCCTGCGTGATGTCGAAAAGTTGGGCAGCCTCGTCATCGTCGAGCGGCACCAGCCGTCCGCGCCGGACATCGCTCGCGAACCGCGTGCCGGGTTCGATCGTGAGCTGATAGAGCGACAGGTGCCCGGTGCCGAAACCCAGCGCGCGGGTCAGGCGGTCGTGCCACAATTGGGGCGTATGGCCGGGCAGGGCATAGATCAGGTCGAAACTCACACGCTTGAAGTGCTGTTGTGCGGTGTCGAGCGCCTCCAGAGCCTCCTTCGCCCCGTGCAGCCTGCCCAAAAACCGCAGTTCCGCATCATCAAGCGATTGTACGCCGAGCGACACGCGGTTGATCCCCGCACTCGCCAAGGCGGCGAAATTGGCGGTTTCGACTGATGAAGGATTGGCCTCCAGAGTGATCTCGATCTCGGGCGCAAAGCCCCACAACCGCTCGGCCTCCGCCAACAGCGCGGCGACCAAGGCGGGCGGCATCAGCGAGGGCGTGCCGCCGCCGAAGAAGATCGAGGTGAGGGGCTTGCCCCCTGCCACCGCCGCCTCGGCCCGCATATCCGCAATCAGCGCCGCCTGCCACGCCGCCACATCCACGCCATCGCGGACATGCGAATTGAAGTCGCAATAGGGGCACTTCTTCGCACAGAACGGCCAATGAATATAAAGCGCACGCGCCATGAGCGGAATTTTCAGCCTCGCTTAATCGTTGGGAGGTAACTGATGCTCATGCGGAGTGTTCCTATCGTGCCAGCCATTGCTCGGATCGCCTGTTTCGCGCTGCTTATGACAGCCGCGCCCGCCTTGCCGCAAGCGTCACGCGATGCCCAGAGCGACTGGCTCGATGCGCATAATCTGGCGCGCGACGATGTTGGCCTTGCCCCACTCGCGTGGAGCGACCGCTTGGCGCGCGATGCGGAAGGGTGGGCGCGCCACCTTGCCCGCAACAATCTCTACGAGCACGCCTCGCCCGATGTCCGCAAGGGGCAGGGCGAGAACCTGTGGCGCGGCACGCGCGGATACTGGTCGCCGTGGGAAACGGTCGGCTTTTTCGTCGAAGAGCGCCGCCATTTCCGGCCCGGCAATTTCCCCGATGTCTCGCGCACCGGGCGCTGGAGCGATGTGGGGCATTACACCCAGATCATCTGGCCTGAAACGCGCGAGGTCGGCTGCGCTGTCGCCCACACTGCAACCGACGAGGTGCTGGTGTGCCGGTACTGGCCAGCAGGCAATATCTGGGGCCAGCGGATCGACCCGGGCGAGCACATCGCGCGCCGCTGAACCGTCAGCCGAATTGCTCAGCGACCAGCTTGGCGAATGCATCGGCGCGGTGGCTGATACCCATGGTTTCCTTGAGATTGGTCTCGGCGAAGGTCGTTTCGTAGCCCTTCGGCACAAAAATCGGATCATACCCGAAACCCAAAGTTCCGCGCGGGGGCCAGGTGAGGCTGCCATCGCACCGCCCTTCGTAAATGGCGTATTCACCATCGGGCCATGCGAGCGCCAGCACACAATGGAACGCGGCTGAACGGTCAACGTCCCCGTTATTGGCGGCGCCCTTTTCGGCGAGGAGGCCTTCGACCTTGCCCATTGCCATGTACCAATCCCGCCCGGGAGCGCCTTCGAACCACTGCCGCTCGGCCCAATCTGCCGTATAGACACCGGGGCGACTATCCAATGCAGCCACTGAAAGACCGCTGTCATCCGCCAGCGCGGCGAGCCCCGAAGCCTCCGCCGCCGCTCGGGCCTTTAGCAGCGCGTTCTGGGCAAAGGTGGTGCCGGTCTCGGCCGGTTCAGGCAGGCCAAGCGATCCGGCAGAGAGGCATTTCACCCCGTAAGGATCGAGCAGCGCCGAAATTTCCTTGAGCTTGCCCGCATTGTGCGTGGCAATCACGAGTGAACCAGAGCCGAGGCGGCGTGTCATTTCACCGCGTCCAATTGCGCCGCAAAGATCCGGTCGCAGCCGATGCGGGCGAGGCGCAGGAGGCGCAGCAGGGCTTCCTCGTCATAGGTCGCGCCCTCTGCCGTCGCCTGCACTTCGGCGATCTTGCCGCCTGAGAGCAGCACGAAATTGCCGTCCGCCTCGGCATTCGAATCCTCATCATAATCGAGATCGAGCACCGGGGTGCCTTTGAAGATGCCGCAGGAAATCCCGGCGACTTGGGCGGTGATGGGATCATGCTTGATCTCGCCCGCCGTCATCAGCCCATTGATGGCAATCCGCAGCGCAATCCATGCGCCCGAGATCGCCGCCGTGCGCGTGCCGCCATCGGCCTGGATCACATCGCAATCGAGCGTGATCTGCCGCTCGCCAAGCTTCTGCAGATCTACCACGGCGCGCAAAGAACGCCCGATAAGGCGCTGAATTTCCTGCGTGCGGCCAGACTGCTTTCCCTTGGCCGCTTCACGCTGACCGCGCGTGTGCGTGGCGCGCGGGAGCATTGAATATTCGCCCGTCACCCATCCTTCACCCTTGCCGCGCATCCACGGCGGCACGCCGCGTTCGACGCTGGCGGTGCACAGCACCTTGGTATCCCCGAACCCGATCAGGCATGATCCTTCGGCGTGCTTGGTGAAGCCGGTTTCGATGGTGATGGCGCGCATTTCATCGGGCGCGCGTCCTGAAGGGCGCATGGGGTGTCCTTTGTTGAGTTCGGCGCCAATAGGCGCGGCCCACTTGTCGCCGCAAGCGCAAACACTAAGGTGGTGGCTATGACCTCGCTCCCCGTCACCGAATTGACCTCCCGCGCTCGCGAAATCTTTCGTCGGGTGGTGGAGGAATTTATCGAGAGCGGGCAGCCCATCGGGTCGAAGACGCTGGCGGCCGATGGCACCTTGAACCTCTCGCCCGCATCGATCCGGTCGGTGTTGGCCGATCTTGAGGCAGCTGGCCTTCTGGCCGCGCCGCATACCAGCGCAGGGCGGCTGCCGACCGATGCGGGGCTGCGGATCTTCGTCGATGGCATGATGCGTGTGGCCGAGCCGACCTTGCAGGAACAGGCCGCGATCGAAGCGCGGCTGGCTGAGGCGGGGCCGGTTGAGGCGGCTTTGGCGCAGGCGTCCGCGATCCTGTCAGACCTGTCGGGCGCGGCGGGGATGGTGCTGGTTGCCCCGCGCGAACAACGCTTGGCGCAGTTCAATCTGGTCGATCTGGGGCAGGGCCGCGCGCTTGCGGTGCTGGTGGGCGAGGATGGCGGGGTCGAAAACCGCATCCTCACCATTGGCGGCGCGATCAATCCGGGCGCGCTTGATCAGGCGAGCAATTACATCACCGCGCGGCTCGCAGGCCGGACGCTGGCCGAGGCCGCGCTGGCAATGCGCGCGGAAATCAACGCGGGCCAATCGCAGCTCGATGATGCCTCGCGCGATCTGGTCGAGCGCGGGCTGGCGGTGTGGAGCGCCGATGCCGCCGCGCGCCCGGTGCTGATCGTGCGCGGCGCGGCCAACCTGCTCGATGAAGCCGCGCTCGGCGATATTGAACGCGTGCGCAGCCTGCTCGAAGATCTTGAGGACAAGCAATCGGTTGCCTGCCTGCTCGATTCGGCGCGCGAGGCCGAAGCGACCCGCATTTTTATCGGCAGCGAGAACCGGCTGTTCGCGCTTTCCGGCTCTTCGGTCATTGCCTCACCCTACCGTGATCGTGAGGGAAGGGTGGTCGGCGTGCTGGGGGTGATCGGGCCCACGCGGTTGAATTACGCAAGGGTTGTCCCCATGGTAGACCTCACCGCCCGATCACTGGGCAAGCTGATCGCTTGAATGGAAAGCACACGACATGACTGAGAATGGCAAGCCGCGCGATGCGGCCGCAGACGCTGAATTGAAGGGCGTGCCCGAGGAATTTCTGGAAGGGGATGACTTTCCGGAAGGCAAGGATTTTGACGAAGGCGTCGATCACGAAGCCATCGCTATGTCATCCGAAATCGCCGGGCTTCGGGCTGAGCTCGGCGCGGTGAAGCAGGAAGTGCTCTATGCTCAGGCCGAAACGCAGAACGTGCGCCGGCGGTTGGAGCGCGAGAAGGACGAAGCGCGCGCCTATGCCGCGACCGGCTTTGCCCGCGATATCCTGAGCGTGGCGGATAACCTCGCCCGCGCGGTGCAGGCGATTCCCGAAAGCTTGCGTGCCGATGAGAGCATGAAGGGCCTCGTCTTTGGCCTCGAAGCGACCCAGCGCGAGATTGAAAAGGTCTTCGCCAGCCACGGCATCACTCGCATCGCGGCGGTCGGCCTGCCGCTCGATCCGAACCAGCATCAGGCGATGCTGGAAGTGCCGACGGCGGAGCATGAGCCGGGGACTGTTGTGCAGGAAATGCAGGCCGGATGGATGATCAAGGATCGCCTGCTGCGCGCCGCGATGGTGGCGGTGGCGAAGGCGGTAGAATAGGCTAACCGCCGGCCCACGTTGGTGGCTTGGTCAACGGTGCAGATTGCAGGATGGCGAAGACGTCGTCCTGCAATTGCGCCAAAGGTTCCGACACATCGATCTTGCGGAACAGTTTGCGCACATAGGGCTTGTGCGGGATGAACTGGATGAGGAAGTCTTGGCTGTCGTCCTCCGCCACCACACCGTATGCTAGCGCGAAGTCCTTGTGTTGAATTTCACAGTACCAGCCCCAATCCTCGGCGACATAGCGGTTCACCAAGGTGCCGCGAAGATAAAGCTGGAGGCCGATGTAGCGGGACAGGGCATAGCCGTGCATCGTTTCGCCGTTGGCGAGTTCTTCATCTCGCGCATTGCGCGGAAAGCTAGCGCTGGAAAACTCCAGAATTCGGTCAAACCTGCTCATGGCTAGTGAACCCCATCTCAAATGACGGCGGCACAATAGCATCTCATTGAAAAGGAGATGTTAAGGCGTCGCGCCTTGGAAAGCCACCAGCCCGTCATAAACCGCCCTATCCGCTATGCCCGCAACGCTTGCCCCCCGTCGCAACATGAACGCGTGCCGCACAATCTCGGCCTGCTGCTCGATCCCGTATTGCTCCAACCGCCAGCCCGGCTTGATCGCGTAGTCATAGCGGCACCACGGGTGGCGGCGTAGCATCAGGTACCATTCGCCAAGGCGCTGCGCCTGCCACACGTGCACCATTTCGTGAATGAAATGGGCCTGATGGTGCAGCGGAGCCTCGGCGAAATCGTCGCAGTAGTGATTTGCCTCAGGATGGAAATGCAGGTGGCCGCGCGGGGCCATTGTGACCTTGCGCGGGTGGAAGGGAAAGAACTTGCGCCGCCGGATGCGCACCGGGGCATAGTCAATCGCATCACCAAACATGCTCCAGGCGAGCGCGACTTCGCCGGGCGTGAGCGGACGCTCCCCACCGACCGGGCAGGCGAAGGGCGCGGTTTGCACGGGGATATCCCTGTTCATCCCGGTCAGGGCCACGTTCAGCGTTCTTCCCCGGCGGCGCGCACGGCGGCGTCAAAGCTGTGGGTGGTGCCGTCAGAAAGGGAGAGGGTGACTTTCACCGTCCCGCCCGGCGCCCATTCAGCAGACGGCTGCATCGCCATCACGTGCTTGCCGCCGGGCGCGAAACTCACCGGGGTGCCGGTGGCGAGCGCAATCGGATCGGCATCCATCATCGACATCGCGCCATCTTTCTCGACCGTCTGATGGATCATCGTCATCCCCGCGCCTTCAACCGTCACGCTGCTGAGGGTTACGCCCCCGTCGCCTGCGTAGGAAAGATCGAAATAGACCGCTGCCGGATTGCCCGAGACCGGGGCCAGCACCAGACGCGGGTTGGTAATGGACACGCCCTTGATCAGAACCGGGGCGGCGGCATCGGTCGGCGCATCGGCTTTCTCCCCTGAACAGGCGGCAAGGCCCAGCAGGCCCAACGCCGCAATTGCTATGCAGGCGGCGCGGTTCATCATTGTCACTTCAACTGTCTCCCTTGTGGAATGGCGGCAAAACTAGGGGCCGCCGTCTCTTGTGCCAAGCGAAACCGCACCTATATCCCGCCCACAATCGAGCCGCCCAATGCGCTTTGCCTCCAATCGGGAAGCGCCGTGCGCGGTGTCCAACACTGACCAGATGGATGGGGTAAAAATGGGTAAAGTAATCGGTATCGACCTTGGAACGACCAATTCATGCGTTGCTGTCATGGATGGCGGCAAGCCCAAGGTGATCGAAAATTCCGAAGGCGCGCGCACCACGCCGTCGATCGTCGCCTTCACCAAGGATGGCCAGCGCCTGATCGGGCAGCCGGCGAAGCGTCAGGCGGTGACTAACCCCGACAACACCCTGTTCGCGATCAAGCGTCTTATCGGTCGCCGGTTTGAAGACCCGCTGACCAAGAAAGACATGGAGCTGGTCCCCTACACCATCACCAAGGGCAAGAACGGCGATGCCTGGGTGAATGCTGGCGGCGAAGATTACAGCCCCTCGCAGATTTCCGCCTTCATTCTGCAAAAGATGAAGGAAACCGCCGAAAGCTATCTTGGCGAAACCGTGACGCAGGCGGTGATCACCGTTCCGGCATACTTCAACGACGCCCAGCGTCAGGCAACCAAGGATGCAGGCCAGATCGCCGGCCTTGAAGTTCTGCGCATCATCAACGAGCCGACGGCGGCCGCGCTCGCTTATGGGATGGACAAGAACGATGGCAAGACCATCGCTGTCTATGACCTTGGCGGCGGCACCTTCGATATCTCGATCCTCGAAATCGGGGACGGCGTGTTCGAAGTGAAGTCGACCAATGGCGACACCTTCTTGGGCGGCGAAGATTTCGACAACGCGATTGTCGAGTTTCTGGCGGATTCCTTCAAGAAGAAGGAAAACATGGACCTCAAGACCGACAAGCTTGCGCTGCAGCGGCTGAAGGAAGCGGCCGAAAAGGCCAAGATCGAGCTTTCGAGCGCGGCTACCACTGAAATCAACCTGCCTTTCATCACCGCGCGCATGGAGGGTGGCTCCACCACTCCGCTGCACTTGGTTGAAACGATCACCCGCGCCGACCTTGAAAAGATGGTCGATACGCTGATTCAGCGCACGCTTGACCCGTGCAAGAAGGCGCTCAACGACGCTGGCATCTCCAAGGATCAGATCGACGAAGTCATTCTGGTGGGCGGGATGACCCGCATGCCGCGCGTGCGCGAAGTGGTTGAGCAGTTCTTCGGTGCGAAGCCGCACACCGGCGTCAACCCTGATGAAGTTGTCGCCATGGGCGCGGCCATTCAGGCGGGCGTTTTGCAGGGTGATGTCAAGGACGTGCTGCTGCTCGACGTGACCCCGCTCTCGCTCGGCATCGAGACGCTGGGCGGGGTGTTTACCCGCATGATCGATCGCAATACCACGATCCCCACCAAGAAGACCCAGACCTACTCTACCGCTGAAGACAATCAGAACGCGGTGACGATCAAGGTCTATCAGGGTGAACGCGAAATGGCGGCGGATAACAAGATCCTCGGCAATTTCGACCTGATCGGGATCCCGCCTGCTCCGCGCGGCGTGCCGCAGATTGAAGTGACCTTTGATATCGACGCCAACGGCATTGTGTCCGTGGCGGCGAAGGACAAGGGCACCGGCAAGGAACAGACGATCAAGATCCAGGCTTCGGGCGGTCTCAGCGACAACGACATCGACCAGATGGTCAAGGATGCCGAAAAGTTCGCCGAGGAAGACAAGAAGCGTCGGGCGGCCGCAGAAGCACGCAATCAGGCCGACAGCCTGGTCCATGCGACCGAGAAGCAGCTTGAAGAGCACGGCGCCAAAATTGACGCAGCCCTCAAGACTGAGGTTGAAGAGGCCATTGCGGCGGTCAAGACCGCGCTCGAAGGCGGCGATGCCGATGACATCAATGCCAAGGCGCAGGCGCTGACCCAGTCAGCGATGAAGATGGGCCAGCAGATCTACGAACAGCAGCAGGCCGCAGGGCCCGACGCTTCGGCAGAGACTGCGGGCGAAACGGCAGCGAACGAAGATGTCGTCGACGCCGAATTCTCCGAGGTTGATGAAGACAAGAAGGGCTAAGGCCCCGATGCAACCCATTGCCCCGCCGCTGCGCCCGGATCACCCATCCGACGCTGCGGCGGGCGGTGGTCACGGGGAATAGGTCAAAGTCATGTCCAGCGCCCAATCCGATTATTACCAGACGCTCGAAGTCGCTCGCGATGCCGATGCGGCGGCGCTCAAGAGCGCCTATCGCAAGCTAGCGATGCAGTATCACCCGGATCGCAATCCGGGGGATGCGGCAGCTGAAGCCAAGTTCAAGGCGATCAGCGAGGCATATGATTGCCTCAAGGACCCGCAGAAGCGCGCGGCCTATGATCGCTTTGGCCATCAAGCCTTCACGCAGGGCATGAACGGCGGCGGCGGCTTTGGTGGCGGTGGTTTCGGTGGCCGCGGCGATTTTGGCGATATCGGCGATATCTTCGAAACCATCTTTGGCGGCGCATTCGGCGGCGGCGGCGCTCAGCGCCAGCAGAACCGCCGCGGCGCAGACCTGCGTTATGATATGCAGGTCACGCTTGAAGAGGCGTTCGACGGCAAGACGACCGAAATTGAAATCGAAGTCTCCACGGTTTGCGATACCTGCGATGGTACGGGGGCCAAGCCCGGCACGGCCAAGCGCACCTGCAATCTTTGCCACGGCCAGGGCGCGGTGCGTGCAAAGCAAGGCCTGTTCGTGATTGAACGGCCATGCCCCACCTGCGGCGGCAATGGGCAAGTGATCGAAGATCCCTGCGGTGTTTGCCGAGGGGAAGGCCGGGTCGACAAGCTGCAAAAGCTGGCTGTCGACATCCCTCCCGGGGTTGATACCGGCACCCGCATTCGCTTGTCTGGCAAGGGCGAGGCAGGCCAGCGCGGCGCGCCTCCGGGTGATCTTTATATCTTCCTCCACGTGGCGCAGCATTCGGTGTTCGAACGCGAAGGTACCACGCTGGCGACGCGCGTGCCGGTGAGCTTCACGACGGCGGCATTGGGCGGCTGTGTCGAGATCCCGGATCTTGATGGAACGACCAACCGGCTCGATATTCCCGTGGGCATTCAATCGGGCAAGCAGCTGCGCATTCGCGGCGCTGGCATGCCGGTGCTGCAAGGGCGCGGGCGCGGTGATCTGGTGGTCGAGATTGCGGTCGAAACTCCCACCAAACTCTCGCGCCGCCAGAAGGAAATCCTTGAAGAATTCAAGGCGACCGAAACCGGCGATGAATGCCCGGAAAGCCGCGGCTTTCTCAACAAGCTGAAAGACGTGTTCGGCGGCTGATCCCCCGCTCCATGCGGCGCCATCTTGCCCCGCTCGACACGCACCGGTCAGCCGCCTAGGATGGCGCCGTTGATCGGGAGAGAACAATGCAGCGCTTCATCGTCAGGCTCTTGGCCATCGCGGCTATCTTGCCAGCAGGGAACGCCGCTTGGGCGCAGGCGGATCTCGAAAAGGTCGAAATCAAGGCGCAGGAAATTGCGCCGGGCGTTGCGGTCCTGTTCGGTGCTGGGGGCAATATCGGGCTAAGCTACGGCCCTGATGCCACGGTCCTGATCGATGACCAATTCGCACCGCTCAGCGGCAAGATCGAAGCTGCCATCGCCACACTGGGCGCAGCGCCGGTCAAATATGTGGTCAATACCCACTGGCATTACGATCACACGGGCGGGAACGAGAATTTCGGCAAGACCGGGGCGACCATCTTCGCGCATGACAATGTCCGCGTTCGCATGGCGGGTGGGGGCACGGTCGCCGGCACGGTCACCCCTCCTTCGCCCAAGGAGGCGCTGCCGGTTGTCACCTATGCGCAAGGCATGCGCTTTCACATCAATGGCGACACCATCAACCTGATGTATCTCGGCGGCGGGCACACCGATGGCGACAGCGTTGTGATGTGGGACGAGAAGAACGTGGTCCACATGGGCGACCTCTATATGACCATCCCCAGCTTTCCGTTTGTCGATCGGTCGTCGGGCGGGGACGTGTACAATCTGATGCGCTCGCTCGATCTGGTGCTGGCCATGATCAATGACGATACCAAGGTTATCCCGGGGCACGGCGCCATGTCGAACAAGGCCGAGCTGGCCGCATGGCGCGCAATGATCGGGCAGGCGGTGGAGCGGGTTGAAGCGCTGCACAAGGATGGCAAGACGTTAGAGCAAGCTGTGGCGGCCAAGCCGCTGGCCGATTTCAACCGCGAGAGCAGCTTCATCAAGGGTGAAGCCTTCGTCAAGGTGATCTGGGCCAGTCTAGAGGATTGATGATGCCGATTGGGGCCCGGCGATGCTTCCCTCGCTGCTGATAATCGATGATTTTCTTAAGGACCCGTGGGCGGCACGGCGGGCGGCGTTGGCGCTGGACTATGATCCGGCCAAGCAGCGCGGCAATTTTCCGGGCCTCAATTCCTCCGCGCCGCTGGATATGGCGGGCGTGAATAGCGCGGTGTCGCGGTTGCTCGGCACACCGATGACCGGCGCGCCCGGCACCCAGCATGGCCACTGCCGCCTGACCCTTAAGGGCGACAAGGGCAAGAGCGGGGTGCATATCGACCCGGCTGCCTATTCCGGCATCCTCTACCTCTCGCGCCCAGAGGATTGCGCCAAGCCAGGCTCAGGGGGCACCGATTTTTTTCGCCACCGCCGCACCGGGCTGGAAGCCGTCCCGCAAGACCCGGCGCAGATCGCCGCGTCGGGCTATGGCGACGTGAACACGCTGATCGAGGACATGGTCAACAAGGACACCACTCTGCCCGCCAAATGGGAACGCACCATGCGCGTTCCCGCGCGCTTCAACCGGCTGCTGCTGTTTTCGCCCTGGCAATTCCACAACGCCGCGCCGGGTTTCGGCACGACGGCGGATGATGGGCGGTTGGTGATGTTGCTGTTTTTTGGGACGGTGCGTAGCTAGCTCTACACCCAAATTCCGTTCGTGCTGAGCTTGTCGAAGCACCGTACTTTCTACTCGAACCCCGCGCCAAAGAAAAAACGGCCCTTCGACAAGCTCAGGGCGAACGGGAAAAATTCAACCCATCCGCGCGTGCACTTCGCCCCGGATCTGATCGAGCAGCCCGCGTTGGCAACGGCACGCGATTTCCTCTTCCTCCAGCACCGCCAAGAACACCGCGCGCTTGGCGGCAATGATGCTTTCCTGTCGCACTCCTCCGCCGACCGTTGAGGCGATCAGGTCGATCATCCGTTCGGCCCCGTGCAGCCGCCCCCACAGGTAATCATTCTCGCGGTAATCGCGGCTGAAAAAGGCGCCGAAATTGTAGAACTCGATCCCCCGCAGCGTCGCCGCCGTGCCGCCTTCGCGGATGCTGATTGCGTCGACCGGCGAGATACGGTCGATCTTCACCGGGTTGAATTCATCCAGCCCATCGCGCCGCGATAGAGTCAGCGTGGCGACATCGTAGAACGGAAATCCCAGATAGGTCAGCAGCATGCGCCGCTTGAGGTTCTTGGGCATGTCCTCCAGCGTGTCGATCAGCAGCTCTTCGGCCGCGAGGTCGGTTTCAGGCAGCAACCGCTCGGCCGCCAGAAGGTCGAGCACTTCTCCCGGCGCTTCGAGGGCGCGGGCGGCAAGCTGCGCAAAACGCTGTGATTGCAGCACGCCTTCGTCCGCGCGGTAATAGAGCGCAAGAATGGCATAAAGCCGATCCCGTGCCCGATCGAGAGCATCATCGGAAACGCCAGGATCAAGATCCCAGTCGCGCGCCAGTTTGCGCGCCAGCAATTGCAGGCGGCGGATACGAAAGCCGGTGTCATGTGCGCGGAAGAAGGCAATCGCTGCACTGCTGGCGCCGCCCTGGGCATCGGTCAGCCGGTCCGTTCCGCGCCGCGCCATCTCGGCGCGCAAGGCATGGACGAGCGCCGCCGGATCAGCCCCGCGCTGCCCTGCGGCCCGCAATATGAGGTGGGCCAGCTGTTCAAGGATGCCGTCAAACTTGGTCAGCGCATAGGCACCAAAGGCATATCCCGCCCGCTCGGCTGCCGCCTGCTGCGCCTTGGACCGCCAACTGGCCAACCGCTTGGGCGTGGGGCGATCGAGCAGGAAAGTATAGCCGAATAGCTTTTCCACCGCGTGATCAATATCACCTTGCAGGTCCATGATGATGCGTTTGAGCCGGGCGGCATCGTGCGATTGCTGGTCGATGCGTTCCAGATCGTCGCGGATCGGCTGTTCGCGCGGGATCGTGGAAAGCGAACCGAAGATCGCGCCGAAAAAGCCGACCTCGCGGGTGCGGGTGCCGGGGGCTGGGCCGCCGCCTTCGGGGCGGGGATCGAGATAGACAAAGCGCCGATCAACCTCGCGCTGCGCCGGGCGGCCATAGAGTGCAGAAAGAGCAGCGCCAAAGGGCGCGCCGACCAGCACTGCCCCATCAATCAGCGCGACCGTTTCGGTCATGCCGCGCGCGACATGGGCGGGCATGATGCGGCGCAAAAACGCCTCGCGCCCGGTCCATTCATGCCCTTCGGTCACCGCCAACGTGTCAATCTCCGCCAGAGTCAGCGCCGGGAAGGCCCCCGGAAAGCTCGCCGTCGCGCGCGCTGCCAGCGTCAGTTCGAGCGGATCGGCGAGGCCTGCGCCCGGCCCGGCCTTGACCCGGGCACGAAAGCAGATCGGCAGGCGGTGTTCGGTTTCCTCAACCGTGGGCGGCGAGTTCATCCGCAGCGTTTCCGAATGGCCGCGGAAATCGGTGGCGGTGACGGCAAGATCAATCGGGTAACCCAAGGGCAGCAACGGGATCCCATCGCCCTCAGCCGCCATCTTGGTAAAGGCTTCAAACAGCATTGCGGAAAACCGCGCGCCGGAAAAGGGCGGGCTGAACCATCGCCCCCGCACCAGTCGCGAAACCTTGTGGCGCACTTCCTTGCGGGTTTCGGGCGAAACCGTTGCGCTGACAGCATTGCCCGGCCGGCGCAGGAACCATTCGGCAATCGGTTGCGCCCACAGCTTGGCAAAGCGCCACATCGGCTCCGCATCGGGGTCGGTCAACTCGCTGACATCGGCATTGCTGAGCCATAGATCGGTCAGAGGCTCAAGGCTGTGCCCCGAATGGATCGCCTGCGCGAGGAAGACCGCGTTGATCCCGCCCGCGCTGGCCCCAGTCAGAATATCGGGCAGGATCCGCAGCTTGAGCCCATAATCCTGCTCGATCTGCATCAGAAAATCGCGATAGGCCTCCGCCGCGCCGGTCAATGGCACCGATGCCGGGTGATGAAACGCCCGGCTGGCGCGGGCCAGATGCCACACCTCCTTGGTGATGCCATGCATATAGACCGCAAGGCTGACGCCGCCGTAGCACACAAGGGCAAGGCGCAATTCTTTCTGGCGCATCATCGGTTCCTACCGTGGATCGGGGCTGCAATGCAATTGCGTTCCTTTTCTGTTCTCTATATGGCGCGGACTTATGGCAAAGACAAAGAAGCGGTTTGTGTGTCAGGAATGCGGCTCGGTGTCACCGCGCTGGCAGGGACAATGCGCCGATTGTGGGCAGTGGAACACGCTGGTGGAGGATGTCCCCGCCACGGTGTTCTCCCAGAAGCATGACTTGTCGCGCGGGGGGCGTAGCGTCGCCTTCGAACCGCTCAATGCACCCACCAAGCTGCCGGTGCGCAAATCGACCGGTATGGCTGAATTTGATCGGGCACTGGGCGGCGGGCTGGTGCCGGGCAGTGCCGTCTTGCTCGGCGGCGATCCAGGGATCGGCAAATCGACGCTGTTGTTGCAATGCGCTGCCACCATCGCGCGCGGTGGCAATGATGTGGTCTATGTCAGCGGAGAAGAAGCAGCCGGGCAGGTGCGGCTGCGCGCATCGCGCATGGGTGTGGTCGATGCGCCGATCCGGCTCGCTTCGGAAACATCGGTACGCGATATTCTCACCACACTGGGCGATGGCGATCCGCCTGCGCTGCTGGTGATCGATTCGATCCAGACGATGCATTCCGATATGATCGAAGGCGCGCCGGGCACGGTCAGTCAGGTGCGCGGCTGCGCGCTGGAACTGATCCGCTATGCCAAGGAAACCGGCTGCGCGGTGGTGCTGGTGGGCCATGTCACAAAGGATGGCAGCATTGCTGGCCCCCGCGTGCTGGAACATATGGTCGATGTGGTGATGAGCTTTGAAGGGGAGCGCAGCCACCAGTATCGCATTCTGCGCGCTCTCAAAAACCGGTTTGGCGCGGTTGATGAGATCGGCGTCTTCGCAATGGCGACTGAGGGGTTGGAGGAGGTTGCCAATCCATCGCTGCTGTTCCTGTCGGGCCGTGAGGCACCGCTGGCTGGTAGCGCTGTCTTCCCCGCGCTTGAGGGCACGCGCCCGGTGCTGGTCGAGATTCAGGCGCTGATTGTGCGGCTACAATCGGGCGCCACGCCGCGCCGGGCGGTGGTCGGCTGGGATAGCGGGCGGATGGCCATGCTGCTCGCCGTGCTTGAATCGCGCTGCGGGCTGAATTTTTCTTCGGCCGAAGTCTATCTCAATATTGCCGGTGGATATCGTTTGACCGATCCCGCCGCCGATCTGGCGGTCGCCGCCGCGCTGGTATCCGCGCTGGCGGATAAGCCTCTGCCAGATAAGGCGGCATGGTTTGGCGAAGTGTCGCTGGCAGGCGAAATCCGCCCGGTCGCGCATGCGCCGCTGCGCCTGCGCGAAGCGGCCAAACTGGGCTTTTCGCGGTGCTATGGCCCGGCGGGCGCGGCTGCCGGATCGGGCGATGCCGACTATCGCGGGCTTGCTGCGCTTGCGAACCTCGTTGACCAGGTGATTGGCAGCGCATAATCACGTGCGCCATGGCTGGACTTGATATTCTCATTCTCATCATCGTCGCCGTTGCGGCGATTGGCGGCTTCATGCGCGGGCTGGTGCAGGAGGTGCTGTCGCTGGCCGCCTGGGTGCTTGCCGCGTTCAGCATCCATTTCCTCCACCCGTTCCTGACCGACGGGCTGCGCAACGTCTATCGCGGGGAGCCTGCGACTTCGCTGCTGGCCTTCGCGCTGCTGCTGCTGATCCCCTACGCGGCGATGAAGGTGATCACCAGCAATGCCAGCGGCGCATCCGATGGCGCTATCCTCGGCCCGATTGACCGCGTGCTCGGCTTTGGCTTCGGCGCGGTCAAGGGCGCGCTGATTGCGGTGTTTGGCTTTACCGTTCTGGTGATCGGTTTCGATGGCAGCTGGGGTTACACCGGCCGCCCGACGTGGATCACCACTGCGCGCACCTATGCCTCGATCGATGCTGCCGCGCGCCAGCTGGTGCCGTCAATTTCGGTGCGGCGTGATCAATTGCTGCGCGAGTCTAAAGCGCAGGAGGCTGCGGCGGCCAAGGCCGGGGGCTGATTGCGCGTGTCGGCGCGCGTTTCGTCCAAGCTTTATTCGCCGGCAATGCTCGCGCTGGCGGCGCAGCTTGCCGAGTATCCACTCACCGATGATCTGCCGCTGCGCGCCGAATGCCGGTCCAGAACCTGCGGCAGTGTGATCACTTTGGGGCTCGATCAGGACGATTACGGGCTGATTTCGCGCGTCGGGATGCGGGTGAGCGCCTGCGCCGTCGGACAGGCCTCGGCTTCGCTGCTGGCGCAAAGGATCAGGGGCGATATTCCGGGTCATGTGCAGCTGATCACAGACGGGATTTCCGCATGGCTGGCGGGGGAGGGCGATCTGCCGCAATGGCCGGGCTTGAACGCGCTCGCCCCCGCGCGCGATCATCCAGGACGCCACGGCGCGCTGCTATTGCCGTGGACGGCGGCGTGCATGGCGCTTTCAAGCGGCGCTGCGCGCGGCTAGGGACAGGCCAGAGAGACAGGCCAGAGAGGCTGCCTGCGGGCGCGAAGGGGATAGACAATCATGGGCGAAGCGCAGGCGCTCGCAAACCGCGAGCCGAGCGAGAGCGAAATCCGGTTGGTGATCGGCGCATCATCGGCGGGCACCATCTTCGAATGGTACGATTTCTTCATCTACGGCACGCTCGCGTACATTCTCAAGGATGCGTTCTACGCCACCGATAACGAAACGCTGGGCCTGTTGCTGGTGTGGTCAACCTTCGCGGTGGGATTTGCCTTCCGCCCATTGGGCGCAATCCTGTTCGGGTTTCTGGGCGACAAGCTCGGGCGCAAATACACCTTCCTTGTCACGGTGACCCTGATGGGAATTGCGACCGCAGGGGTGGGCTTCATCCCTACGGTCGATACCATCGGCATCGCCGCGCCGATCATCGTCATCTTGCTGCGCGTGCTGCAAGGGCTTGCGCTGGGCGGCGAATATGGCGGCGCGGCGATCTATGTTGCCGAACATGCTCCGCCGGAAAAGCGCGGGTTTTACACCAGCTTCATTCAGGCGAGCGTGGCCGGCGGGTTTGTGCTCTCGATTATCGTGGTGCTGGCTTGCCGGTTCCTGATCCCCAAGGAAGCGTTTGAGGCGTGGGGCTGGCGCGTGCCGTTTCTGCTTTCGATTGCGCTGCTCGCCATATCGCTGTGGATGCGGCTGAAGCTGTCGGAAAGCCCGGTGTTTCAGGCGATGAAGGAAGCGGGAGAAACCTCGGGCAATCCCTTTGTCGAAAGCATGACCTATCCCGGCAATCCCAAGCGGCTGTTCGTGGCGCTGTTCGGCATCACCGGCATTCTGACGACGATCTGGTACACCGCATTTTTCTCCGGGATGAGCTTCCTGCGCGGGCCGATGCATGTTGATGATCTGACGGTGGAGCTGATCCTGCTGGTATCGGGCCTGATCGTGATGAGTTTCTACGTCGTGGTCGGCAAATGGTCTGACCGGGTTGGGCGCAAGCTGCCGATCATTATTGGCGCGGCGGCGACACTCGCGCTGCTGTTCCCGCTGTTCTGGCTGATGGGCAGCTTTGCCAACCCGCAGCTGGCCGAAGCCGCAGAGCGCACGCCCATCGTGGTGAGCGGGCCGCAATGCGTCACCGATCCCTTTGCCGAGCTGTTCAAGCGCGATCAGACCGATTGCGGCAAGGTGTTGGAGACGCTGACCGCCTCGGGCGTGCCCTACACGCTGGTGCCGGGCGATGCGCTGGCGCTGAGCGCGGGCGGCAATGCGATTGCGATTGATCCGTCGTGGCTCAGCGATGGCGCGGCGCGGCGGACGGGGATCCATATGGCGCTGGGGCAATATGGCTTCGATTTCGCCAAGCAACAGCCGCCGCTGGCGAATGTTATCGGTATCGTTGCGGTGCTGCTGGCCTTGGGGATGCTTTCCGCGCTGACCTATGGTTCGGTCGCCGCCTTGCTAAGTGAAATGTTCCCGCCGCGCATTCGCTATTCCTCGATGTCGATCCCCTATCACATCGGCGCTGGCTATCTGGGCGGGTTTCTGCCGCTGATCGCCGGGGTGATCGTGGTGCGCACCGGCGATATCTATGCCGGGCTATGGTATACCATCGCGGTCGTCGGCTTTGGCCTGTTGGTGGCGTGGTGGGGGCTACCTGGCGGGCCGCCTCAGGATTTCCGGGACGATGTTGTGAATGACTGATTCCCACCCGGTTTTGCCCCCAGCCAGCCTTCGCCTGACCGTCGATAGAGGTGCCCTAGCCGCCAATTGGCGGGCATTAGATGCGCTTTCGGGCGCGGCAAAGGCAGGCGCTGCGGTCAAGGCCGATTGCTACGGCTTGGGCGTCGATAATTGCGTGCCGACCTTGCGTGATGCGGGTTGCGAGAGCTTTTTCGTCGCGCATTGGAGCGAGGTGCCTGCGGTGGCGCGGCATGTCCCCGCCCACCAAATCGCTGTGTTGCATGGAGTTCTCGACCTCGCCGAATGCGCCTTTGCCCGCGCTATCGGGGCTGTGCCGGTGATCAACTCGCTCGACCAAGCCGAATTGTGGACCTCAAGCAGCGGCGGCGTCTGCCATCTGATGATCGACACTGGCATCAACCGGCTTGGCACCAGCATGGGTGAGATCAATAGCCCCGCAATTTCCGCGCTCTCCATCGACATGTTGATGAGCCATCTCGCCAGCGCGGATGAAGACAACGCCACGAACCAGCGGCAGGCCTCGCTGCTGCAAGAAGCGGCGAAGGTGGTGCCTCACCAGAGATTGAGCCTCGCGAACAGCGCGGGGATCGCCCTGGGAGCAGACTTCGCATTCGATGTCACCCGCCCCGGTCTGGCGCTCTACGGCGGCATCCCGAGAGCCGAGCTTGCTGGAGTAATCAAGCCCGTGGCGATGGTCGAGGCTCGCATCATCCAGTGCCACACCCTCGCGGCGGGGGAAGCGGTGGGTTACAACGCCACTTTCATGGCCGAAACGGCAATTCGGGTCGGCACGGTTGCAATCGGTTACGCCGATGGGTTCCTGCGCGCCCGTGGGCCGGGAAATGCGGTGTTTCACGAAAGCCGCCGCCTGCCAATCCTCGGTAAGGTGTCGATGGACATGGTGGTCGTCGATCTATCAGCTGCACCTAATTGTGTCGCCGGTGACTGGGTCAGCGTGCCGTGGGACATCAATGCTGCTGCACTGCAAAATGGCCTATCGCCCTATGAAATGCTGACAAGCATCGGCCAACGCCTTCGCAAAAGCTGAGCTTTCTGCCGGGTGATATTGCACCGCAGCGTGTGCAGGTGCTAAGACAGGTTAACCTGGGTGAGACAACGGGATCAAAAACACAATGGCGGGTAGAGCAAAAGCAGGTTCGGGCGAAGCGGGCGATGCTATCATCATCAAGAAATACGCCAACCGGCGGCTCTATAACACCGCATCTTCCAGCTATATTACGCTGGAAGATTTGGCGAAAATGGTTCGCGAGAATATTGAGTTCCAGGTGCTCGACGCCAAGACCGGTGATGACATCACCCATTCCATCCTGACCCAGATCATCATGGACGAAGAATCCAATAGCGGGCAGATGCTGCCGGTCAGCTTCTTGCGCCAGCTCATCGGGATGTACGGCAATTCGATGCAGGCAATGATGCCATCCTACCTCGAAGCCAGCATGGCCAATTTCCGCGACAACCAGTCGAAAATCCGCGAGGCGTTTGAAAAAGGCATTTCGTCCAATCCCTTAACGGCGATTCATGAGACCAACATGGCGATGATGCGCGCTGCGGCAGAGGTGTTCATGCCCGGCGTTGCCAAGCCCAAGGCCAAGCCGGCCGCCCCTGTTTCCGAACCCCGTGATGAAATTGCGGTGCTGCGCGAACAGATGGCGGCGATGCAAAAGAAGCTGGACGAACTCGGCAAATAGCGGGAAAGCGCCCGCCGCAAGCGGCAAGTGCTGCGCCCGTTCAAGCAGGAACCATAATCCGTGTCCCAGATCCGCCACGCGCTCACAGTCAAGCGCGAAGACGACTTTGCCAAATGGTATCAGGAAGTTATCAGCGCCGCCGACCTCGCCGAGGAATCCGGCGTGCGCGGCTGCATGGTGATCAAGCCATGGGGCTACGGCATCTGGGAGCGCATCCAGCGTTTGATGGACGACCGGATCAAGGCGGCGGGTGTGCAGAATTGCTACTTCCCGCTGTTCATCCCGTTGTCGAATTTTACCCGCGAGGCCGAGCATGTCGAAGGCTTTGCCAAGGAAATGGCGGTCGTCACCCACCACCGGCTGATTTCAGACGGGAAGGGCGGGCTGATCCCCGATCCCACCGCCAAGCTCGAAGAGCCGCTGGTGGTGCGCCCGACGTCAGAAACGATCATCGGCGATGCCATGGCGCGTTGGGTGCAAAGCTGGCGCGATCTGCCGCTGCTCACCAATCAATGGGCCAACGTGGTGCGCTGGGAAATGCGCACGCGGATGTTTTTGCGGACCACCGAATTCCTCTGGCAGGAGGGGCACACCGCGCACGAAACCCGCGAAGATGCACTCGCCGAAACGCACCGCGCGCTGGAGATGTACCGCGCCTGTGCCGAGGATGACCTCGCGCTCCCCGTGATCGCGGGCGAGAAGCCCGAGAACGAGCGCTTCCCCGGCGCGGTCGAGACGTGGTCGATCGAAGCGATGATGCAGGACGGCAAGGCGCTTCAGGCGGGCACCTCGCACTATCTCGGCACCAACTTCGCCCATGCGGCGGGCATCCAGTATCAGGACCGCGAGGGCGCGCAGCAGTTCTGCCACACCACCAGTTGGGGCGTTTCGACGCGGCTGATCGGCGGGATAATCATGACTCACGGCGATGACGACGGGTTGCGAGTACCGCCTGCGATAGCGCCGCAGCAGATCGTCATCATCCCGATGCTGCGCGAAAAGCCCGAGGACGAAGCACTTCTTGCTTACTGTCGCGAAATCCGATCCAAAATTGCGTCGCAGCGAGCGCTTGGAGAACCGGTACGAGTCCTATTGGACATTAAGCCCGGCAAGGCATCCGCCAAGCGATGGGATTGGGTTCGCAAGGGTGCTCCCATCATCGTTGAAGTCGGTCCGCGAGACATGGAAAACGATCAGTTCGTTTATCTTGACAGGACTGCGCTTTACCAAGAGGACGGCAAACCAGCGTTCATTGTTCATAGAGCTGAACTGTTCGACCGAGGTTACTTGGGCCAAGAACTCGTGCGCATCCAAGGCTCGCTTTACGAAGAAGCCCGCGCGCGGCGCGATGCCAATATCACCCGCGGCGTGACCGATTGGGCAGCAGTGGCCGATCACTTCGAGAAGAGCGGAAAGTATCCGGGCTGGGTCGAGGTCGAGTGGGCCAAGCCGACGGGCACCGCGCTGGATGCGGTGGTTGAAAAGCTCAAGGCGCTTAAGCTCACCATCCGCAACGTGCCACGTGGCGGCGTTGCGGCGACCGGCACCTGTATCTTCACGGGCGCCCCCGCAACCGAGCGCATTCTGATCGCCCGCGCCTACTAGGGCCAGGACCTTGGGCTTGCGCGGCAGCGGCGGGGAGGGCAGACAGGGCGCATGATCAAACGCGCCCTGCTGTCCGCCGTCCTCCTCGCCGCCCCACTGGCAGCGCAAGACAACCCCGCTGACAATGTGTCCGAACAGCGCCTCAAGAGCGATGTTGAGAAGCTCGTCAGCTTCGGCACCCGCCACACCCTTTCGTCGCAGGACGATCCCGAACGCGGCATCGGCGCGGCGGTGAACTGGGCGCTCGACGAGTTCAAGCGCATCGGCGCAAAGTGCGGCGATTGTCTGGAAGTCCTGCCCGTCGGCGAGACCGTCACCGGGCCGCGCATCCCCAGCCCGACCTTGGTGCGCAATGCCGTCGCGATCCAACGCGGAACAGAGCGGCCAAACGAAGTGGTGATCGTTCAGGGCCATATCGATAGCAGGGTCAGCGATGTGATGGATGCGACCTCCGACGCGCCGGGCGCAAATGACGATGGCTCAGGCACTGCGCTTGTTATCGAAGCGGCGCGGGTGCTGTCGGGCGAGAAATACCCGAGCACCATCATCTACGCGCTGCTCTCCGGCGAAGAGCAGGGGCTGCACGGTGGTCGCATCCTCGCCGATTGGGCGGAGGCGCAGGGCTTCACCGTGAAGGCGGTGCTCAACAACGACATCGTCGGCAATTCCTGCGGTAAGGATGGCTATTGCGAGCCCAAAGTGGTGCGCGTCTTCTCCGAAGGCCCGCGCGCCGATCTGACCGACGCCTTGCGGGCGTCGCAAACCCGGTTTGGCGGCGAGAATGACTCGCCGGGGCGCAACCTGTCGCGCTGGGTGGCGGGGCTGGCCGAAAAGCACCCCGAGGAGATGCAAGTCCGCCAGATCTGGCGCACCGACCGCATGGGCCGCGGCGGGGATCAGGTGCCGTTCCTCCAGAAGGGCTACCCCGCGATCCGCTTTTCCGTGGGGGTTGAGGATTACGATCACCAGCACCAAGACCTGCGCACCGAGAATGGGGTATTCTACGGCGATACCATTGAGGAAATGGATTTCACCTATCTTGCCGGGGTGACCAAGCTGAATGTCCGCGCGCTCAACGCGCTCGCCCGCGCGCCGATGCCGCCAAAGGTGACGGTGGATGCGGCGGTACGGGTGGATACCGGCCTAAATTGGTCTGAGACCGATGGGGCCGATGGCTACAAGATGAGGCTTCGCCGGACGGACGAAAGCCAATGGCGCGCAGATTTCCCGGTTGAGGGCGATTCTGTTTGGGGAATGTCCACCGATGGTGCCGCACTGAAATTTATGGTTCCAGTGCCATTGCGCGGCGACGATTGGCTTTTCGGTGTCGCCGCCTGCTCGGGCGAATATTGCTCTCCCGTATCCAGTGCCGTCCCCGGCGGGTCGTTCGAGCCAGTGGCGAAGTGAATTCTTGTTCGCGCCAAGAAGCCAAGGCGCCAAGATGACGGAGCCAAACTCTGATTTGGACACTTTGGCTCGCACAATTGTCGATACAGCTTTTCGCCTGCATCGCGATTTGGGGCCGGGCCTGCTTGAAAGCGCCTATGAAGCCTTGCTTGCTGCGCGACTTGAGCGCGATGGAGTTATGGTCGACCGGCAAGTGCCGGTCGATGCCTGTTTCGATGGCATTGTGTTGCCCGCCGCCTACAAGATCGACCTGCTCGTAGCACGGAGCATCGTAATCGAAATCAAGTCGGTCGAGCGCGCATCCCCAGTCCATGCAAAACAAGTGCTGACCTATCTCAAGCTGGGCGGCTTTCCGCTCGGCTTCGTGATCAATTTCGGCACTCCCCTGTTCAAAGACGGGATCAAACGCCTGATCAACAAGACCGCCCCCTTGGCGACTTGGCGGCTTGGCGCGAACCAGAAAGATTGAAATGCCCAAACCTCCCAAGCTTCCCCAGGGTATGCCTAGCGCCCAACAAGTGCTCGACTTCATCCAGTCCTCCGATATTCCCGCCGGTAAGCGCGAGATTGCCAAGGCTTTCGGGCTGAAGGGGCAGGAGAAGATCAAATTGAAGGCCCTGCTCAAGGACATGGCCGAAGACGGGTTGATCGACGGTAAGAAATCAGCCTTCCACCGCATGGGCGGGGTGCCCAAGGTCACGACACTCAAGATCGTCGCGCTTGAAGACGGCGAGCTGATCGCCGAGCCTGACAATTGGGACCCCGAAGCTCCTGGAAAACCGCCGCGCCTAACCATCCGCGAACCGCGCCCGCGCCCCGGCGTGAAACGCCCGCCTGCGCTCAAGCGCGGCGACCGCCTGCTCGCACGCACCGAGGAAACTGAACAAGGCTGGATCGCCCATCCGATGAAGAAGCTGCCCTCGCGCACCGAGGGCCTGATGGGCGTGGTCGAGATCGACAAGGCGGGCAAGGCGTGGCTCGCGCCCGTGGACAAGCGCGTGCGCCAATCCACGCCGATTGCCGACCGCGGCGAGGCTGAGGCGGGGCAGTTGGTGATTGCTGAGCGGGTCGGACGTTCGGAACGTGCAGGCGCAAAAGTGGTTGAAGTCATCGGCGATCCGCTCGCACCGCGCAGCTTCAGCCTGATCGCGATTGCCAAGCACGGCATACCCAACGTCTTCCCCGAAGAGACGCTCGAAGAAGCCCCCCGTGCAGCGAAGCTGAAGCTGTCGGAGAAAGCCCGCGAAGATCTGCGCCATCTGCGCATCGTCGCGATCGACCCTGCCGATGCGCGCGACCACGATGATGCGATCTGGGCCGAACCGGACGGGCAGGGCGGCTTCAACGCGCTGGTCGCCATCGCAGATGTTTCCTTCTACGTCCGCCCCGGCTCGGCACTCGACCGCGAGGCGAGGAAGCGCGGCAATTCGGTCTATTTCCCCGACCGCGTGGTGCCGATGCTGCCCGAAATCTTGTCCGCCGATGTCTGTTCGCTCAAAGAGGGCGAAGACCGCGCGGCGATGGCCTGCCACATGCACATCAACGGCGATGGCAAGGTCAGCAGTTTCCGCTTCACCCGTGCCTTGGTGCGGATCGCCCACAACATCGCCTATGAGGATGCGCAGGCGATTATCGACGGCGATACCCGTTCGCCTCGAGCGAAGTCGAGAGGCCAAGGCGACAGTGTCTCGACTGCGCTCGACACGAACGGAGATGTGGCCAAGATTCTCGCCAACCTGTGGGAGGCATGGAAGGCGCTCTCCGCCGCGCGCGATGCGCGCGATCCGCTCGCGCTGGAGCTGCCCGAACGCCGCGTGGTGCTCGATGCCGAGGGCCGCATCACCGAAATCGCCATCCGCGAGCGGCTTGATGCCCACCGCGTGGTCGAGGATTTCATGATCGCCGCCAATGTCGCCGCCGCCAAGGCGCTGGAGGCCAAGACCGCGCCCGTTGTCTACCGCATCCACGAACCGCCGAGCCGCGAGAAGCTGATTGCGCTGCGCGATTACCTCGCCACCATGGGCAAGAAGCTGGCGCTGGGGCAGGTGGTGACGCCGGGCCTGTTCAACCGGATGCTCAAGGACGTGACCGACGAAGCTGAAAAGGCGCTGGTGATGGAAGCGGTACTGCGCAGCCAGACGCAGGCCTATTATGGTCCCGCCAACGCCGGGCACTTCGGGCTTTCGCTTGGTTCCTACGCGCATTTCACGTCGCCGATCCGGCGCTATTCCGATCTGCTGGTGCACCGCGCGCTGGTGGATGCCTACAAGCTTGAACAACCCGCTCCGCCCGGATCGATCCCTGCCACCAGCGGCCTGTCAGACCGCGACCGCGCCTCGCTCCAGCAGGTTTCCGACGCGATCAGCCAGACAGAGCGGCGGGCGATGGAGGCTGAGCGCGATACCATTGATCGCTATGTCGCGGCGTGGCTATCAGCCCGCGTGGGCGAGGTGTTCGATACGCGCATCACCGGGGTGCAGGCGTTCGGCTTCTTCGCCACCATCGTTGGCCTGGGTGGGGATGGGCTGGTGCCGATCTCCACACTCGGCGGCGAATATTTCCGCCATGATGAAGCGGCTCAGGCGCTGGTGGGGAGCGACAGCGGGACGACCTATGCCAGCGGCGACCGGCTGAAGCTCAAACTGGCAGAGGCCAACCCGTTGACGGGGGCGCTCAAGTTTGTGCTGCCCGATGCCGATCCCCGCGCGATCGAACCGCGCGGCACGCGGCAGGATGATCGCCGCGGCGGACCACGGAAAGCCGGCAAGTTCATGGTCGGCCAGCGTGGGCGGCCGGGCAATATCCGCCATCAAGGCCGCAAGAAATGACTGGCGATCAGGTGTGGAGCGCGTTGCCAGCCTCATCATAGTCGGCCGGGATGATATAGACCGGGCAAGACAGTGATCCGGCCGCAACCGAGAAGTGTGTCACCAACGGCCCCGGATTGCTGCCCTTGGCCGCGCCCAGCACCAGCGCGGCCACCTCGGCATGCTCTGCCAGGAACTCGCTGACGATTTTCTGCCCCATCCCGATCTTGACTGAGATGGTCGGCATGATCCCACTGGTTGCCAGCAGATTGCCTGCCACCCCGTGAGCGAGCATTTCAGCCCGGTCCCGCGCCTCAGCCTCGATCGTGGCCTGCACCGCGCCGAACGCACTGAAATTCTGCTGCGGGACGAGCGCCAGCAAATGCACCGCTCCGCCCACAGCCACCGCCCGGCGCGCGGCATAGCGCAAGGCGGCGGTCGCCTCTTCGCTCTCGTCGATGATGACCAGAAATGTGCGCATCTACCAAACAGTCCCGTTGGCGCGCAGGTATCAATGCATTCGTATGGATTGGCAAGTCCCACTCCAACAGGCCCTTGCCCGACGCTAGGGAATTGGCCAGAGACGAGAGCAAGGATCGATCAAGGGAGTATCGCGGATCATGGCCTTGGACATCAAGATGCCGGCTTTGTCACCCACCATGGAAGAGGGCACGCTGGCGAAGTGGCTGGTCAAGGTGGGGGACTCGGTGTCCTCTGGCGATATCATGGCCGAGATTGAGACCGACAAGGCGACGATGGAGTTCGAAGCGGTCGATGAAGGCGTGATTGCCGAAATCCTGATCGAAGCGGGCACTGAAAACGTGAAGGTCGGCGCGGTGATCGCGCGGCTGGCGGTGGAGGGCGAGGAGGCTGCTCCCGCTCCGGCGCCCACTCCCGCAGCCGCGGCGCCTGCCGAGGATAGTGGCCCGGCCGCCACCCCAACGGCGCGCAAGCTTGCCGAGCAGAACGGCGTCGATCTCGCCAGCATCACCGGCACGGGCCCCAAAGGCAAGATCACGAAGGAAGATGTCGAGGCGGCGATTCCGGCAGACGGCGGCGCCCCTGCGCCTGCTGCAGCACCTGCCCCTTCGTCAGCGGCAGCGGTATTTGAGCCCAATGGCGAGCGCATCGTCGCCTCACCGCTCGCCAAGCGGATTGCCGCCGACAAGGGCATTGATCTGGCGCAGGTCACGGGCAGCGGGCCCAATGGCCGGATCGTCAAGGACGATGTAGAGAGCTTTGCACCTTCGGCCGTCGCTTCCGCCCCTGCAGCCAGCGCACCCGCGCCGACGGCGGCACCGGTAGCGGCGCCTGCCTCGGCCATCGAAGGCGGTGCGCCTTTTGCCGAGGAGAAGCTGTCGGGCGTGCGCAAGGTCATCGCCCGCCGCCTGACCGAGAGCAAGCAGACCGTCCCGCACTTCTATCTCACCATCGACATCCGGCTCGACCCGCTGCTTGAGTTGCGCGCGCAACTCAACAAGTCGCTGGAGCCCGATGGCGTGAAGCTGTCGGTCAATGATCTGCTGATCAAGGCGCTCGCCCGCGCGCTGATCCGCGTGCCGCAATGCAATGTCAGCTACCACGGCGATACGCTGCGCCGTTACAGCCGCGCCGATATTTCGGTGGCAGTGGCCGCGCCCTCGGGCCTGATCACCCCGGTCATCACCAGCGCCGACACCAAGGGTCTTGCGGCGATCTCGACCGAGATGAAGACGCTCGCGGGCAAGGCGCGTGACGGCAAGCTGATGCCGCACGAATACCAGGGCGGCACCGCTAGCCTGTCGAACCTCGGGATGTTCGGGATCAAGCAGTTCGACGCGGTGATCAACCCGCCGCAGGGCATGATCTTGGCGGTCGGTGCGGGGCAGCAGGCGCCCTATGTCGTCGATGGCGAGATCAGGGTGGCGACAGTGCTCCACGCCAGCGGCAGCTTCGACCACCGCGCTATCGACGGCGCGGACGGCGCGCAGCTGATGGAGGCGATCAAGCAGCTATGCGAGAACCCGATGGGGCTGGTGGTGTGAAAACCTCGGCCAAGCTCACGGACCAGTGCCTTTGGCTGAAGCATATCGACGACGGGCCGGTCAAAAATGCTTTGGCCAGTTTGCACCCTGGCTCTTGTCTCTCATTATTCGTTGACGGCGACCGCATCGACTTTGAGCGCATGGCGACGGGGAAGGATGGCAGAGTGACCGATGGCTTCAAGCCTGTGGGTGACGGGGCGAAGACATGGCGCAACCGTTACCGAGAAGGTCAGCACCAAGTGATTGAACTCGACTTCGCCAGAGATGTGCATGACTGACCGCTCCCCCCAAACCCGCGTCACCGCCACACAAACCTCCTCTCCCCTCGTGGGAGAGGAAGGGGCCCGCCGCGCAGCGGTGGGAAGGAGAGGGGCTTTGAGTGACCGCTCCCCCCAGATCCGCGTCACCGCCATGCCGGCCGATACCAACCCCTATGGCGGGGTGTTCGGCGGGTGGCTGATGGCACAGATGGCGCTGGGTGCTGGCAGCCTTGCGAGCCGCGTGGGGCAGGGCAAGGCGGTGGTGGTCTCCGCCACAGACTTTGCCTTTCCCGGCGCGATGGCGGTGGGGGATGAGCTCTCCGTCTATTGCGACGTCCTTGCCACCGGCACCACTTCGCTGACCATCGCCGCCGAAGCTGTCGCGCGTGAGCGGAACGGCGAGGCGACCACCATGGTGGCAAAGGGCACCTTCAAATTCGTATTGCTGGACGAGGATGGCCGCCCGCGTGCGCTGGAAACATTAAACCAAATCCGTTCGGGCTGAGCTTGTCGAAGCCTTGTCCTTGCTTTGGACACGCGCACGGAAAGAAGAACGGCCCTTCGACAAGCTCAGGGCGAACGGGGGGGAAAGAGGAATGTCGCAGTGCTACCGAAACCAGACCCCGGCGCTGTCCTACACCTCTGCGCTCTGCCATGGAGCCAGCCATGACCAGCACTTTCGCCACCATTGCGCCCAAGTTTTCCAGTACCGCCATCCAAGGAAGCTTTTCCTTTCCTGGACAGTGTAACCTGTGTCTCCAACAGACAGCCAATCAAGGGATAATCTGAATGTCCGCCTCTTATGACGTGATCGTGCTCGGTTCCGGCCCCGGCGGCTATGTCGCGGCGATTCGCTGCGCGCAGCTCGGGCTCAAGACCGCGATCGTCGAACGCGAAAACCTCGGTGGTATCTGCCTCAACTGGGGCTGCATCCCGACCAAGGCGATGCTGCGTTCGGCCGAGATCTTCCACTATATGCAGCACGCGGGCGACTATGGCCTCGTCGCCAAGGGGATCGAAGCGGATCTGGGCGCGATTGTGAAGCGCAGCCGCGGGGTGGCGAAACAGCTCAATCAGGGCATCGGCCACCTGATGAAGAAGAACAAGATCACCGTTCATATGGGCACTGGCACGCTGACCGGCGCGAACAGCCTCACCGTCAATGGCGACAAGGGCGAGGAGCAGCTCACCGCCAAGCACATCATCGTCGCCACTGGCGCCCGCGCCCGCGATCTGCCGTTCGCGCCTGCTGACGGCAAGCGCGTATGGACCTATCGCCACGCCATGACCCCCACTGAACTGCCGGCCAAGCTGCTGGTGATCGGATCGGGTGCGATCGGCATCGAGTTTGCGAGCTTCTACAACGACCTCGGCAGCGAGGTGACGGTGGTGGAAATGCTCGACCGGATCGTGCCGGTGGAGGATGCTGACGTCTCGACCTTCCTCGAAAAGAGCCTCAAGAAGCAGGGCATCACCATCATGACCGGCGCCGGGGTGGAGGCGATCAAGGTCTCGGACAAGGGCATCACTGCAACCATCAAGGACAAGTCCGGCAAGGCAACCACCGGCGACTTCACCCACGTGATCGTCGCCATCGGGATCGTGCCCAATACCGAGAACATCGGCTTGGATGGGCTGGCGGAGATGGACCGCGGCTTCATCCAGATCGATCCCTATGGCCGCACCAAAACCCCCGGTCTGTGGGCCATCGGCGATTGCACGCCCGGCCCCTGGCTGGCGCACAAGGCGAGCCACGAAGGCGTGACCTGCGCCGAGGCGATTGCGCAGGAACTCGGCAACACCGAGGTTCACCCGCACCCGCTCGATCGCTCGGCGATTCCGGGCTGCACCTATTGCCACCCGCAGGTCGCCAGCGTGGGCCTGACCGAGGCCAAGGCCAAGGAAGCGGGCTACGAACTCAAGGTCGGCAACTTCCCCTTCATCGGCAACGGCAAGGCGATAGCGCTGGGCGAGGCCGAGGGTTTCATCAAGACCATCTTCGACGCCAAGACCGGAGAGCTGCTGGGCGCGCACATGATCGGCGCTGAGGTAACCGAGCTGATCCAGGGCTACACCGTCGGCAAGGTGCTTGAGACGACCGAGGCCGAGTTGATGATGACCGTGTTCCCGCACCCGACCTTGAGCGAGATGATGCACGAAAGCGTGCTCGACGCTTATGGGCGGGCGCTGCACTTCTGATGGCCGACACCGCACCCGAAGCGCTGAAGGGCGAGGACTGGGCCGGCGAGATGGGCGCGCGCTGGCTTGCCAGTCTCGACCGTTTCGAAGGCATGATCGCGCCCATCGGAGCGGCGCTGCTGGCACAGGCGGGTTATCAACCGGGCGAACGGGTGCTCGATCTCGGCTGCGGCGGCGGGGCGACGACGCTGGCGATTGCGCAAGCGGTGGGGCCGGAAGGGGCCGTGCTCGGCCTCGATATCGCGCCAATGCTGATCGAGCGAGCGAGCCAACGCGCTGCCGATACTGGCAGCACGGCGCGCTTTGTCTGCGCCGATGCAGCGACCGCGACGCCTCACGAACCGCCGTTCGACCGGCTGTTCTCGCGCTTCGGTTCGATGTTCTTCGAAGCGCCGATACCCGCCTTCACCAACCTGCGCGCGCTGCTCAAACCCGGCGCGCGGATCGACCTTGCGGTGTGGGCCAACCCGCGTGACAATCTTTGGATGATGGCCATGATGGGGGTGGTGCGCAGCCACATCGACATCCCGCCCGCCATCCCGCGCACGCCGGGGCCGTTCGCATTCGAAGACCTCGGCTATCTGGAAGAGGTGCTGACCGGCGCGGGGTTCAGCGGCGTGGAGGTTGTCCCATACGAAGGCATGCAGGCGGTCGGCGGGCCGGACGCTACGCCTGTGGAAGCGACCGATTTCGTGCTCGCCTCAATGGCGGTCGGCAGGGTGCTCGCCGAAGCGGGAGCAGATGTCCGCGATGCCGCACGCGCCGATCTTGTCACAATGTTCGCCCGCCATCACCGGGAAGGCGAAGGCGTCATGATGGGCTTCAAGGCGTGGCTGGTCAGCGCCTTGCGGCAATAGTGCGGGCTAGCGGCGGGCTTTCTCGGCCAGTTTGTTCAGCCCGTCGATGCGACTGACGCTAAACCCGTTCTCGGCAAACACCGTGTCGAGACGATCATCATCGGGAGAGACTTCGTAAAGGATCGCGTCAGTAATCTGCAGCGTTCGCTTAGCTCCCATCAGCGCCACCGCCTCGGCCCCTTCGAGATCCATCTTTATGACGTTGCAACGCTCAATCCCTGCCGTGATGTCATCCAAGGTCGTTGTTTTGACAGAAATGGAGCGGCCTTCGTTGCTGAGGTTCCGGACAATCGAGGCCTGACCAAAGTGACTGTCATCCGGCATGCCGATCTTGAGTTCTTGCCCGGCCACATCGGAAAGCGCCATTTCGACGAGTTCGACGTTATGCAAATTGTTCAAGGAGATGGTCTGCTTCAGCGATGCTGCCGTTTCAGGCATCATTTCAACCGCAATCACGCGCCCGGTTGGCCCCACGGTCCGGGCAAAGTTGGCGGTGAAAATGCCGATGTTGGAGCCTGCATCAATCGCAATGCCGCCTTCAGCCAGATGCGGCGCAACCGAGGCCAGCAGTTTGCGGTGGCTCGTCTGCCGGATATGGCCAAGGTCATCGGTGCGCGCACGGATGAAGAAGGCGAAACCGCCTTTCACCGCGATGTGAGCATCCTCGATCAACTGCGGCTCGCGCCACTGCCCGGGCTCAGAGGCCAGCGTGGGGAGCGCCGCCCGAAACGACTTCGTAAGGATCGCCTGATCCCCGCCGGTAACGCCGCGACATTCTTGCAGGAGACCGCGCCAGAGACCCAGTCGGTGGATGACCGTGCGGACACGCTTCTGGGCCAGATCAAGTGGCTGCGGCAGCAGAGCTTTGACTTGCGCCCGCGAGTTCATAGTGATGCCCCTGTGATATCTGCCCTCTCACCGCCTTTAAGCGGTGGTCTTGCAGGGCAGATTGGCGGACAGGGTGGGATTCGAACCCACGGTAGGCTTGCACCTACGGCGGTTTTCAAGACCGCTGCCTTAAACCACTCGGCCACCTGTCCTATGCCGCAACTGGCTAACGCCAGACGGCGGTATTGTCACCTGCGGCGACGTCTCCGGCGCTGGCGCGCCTTCGACTCCTTAAACCTCTCGGCCACCTGCCCGCTTGCGAAGCGCCCCTTAAACCGACTTTACGCCCAAGTCATCCCACTTCGGTTATTGGGTATTCAGACAAGCTATGACATCAAACCAATGATGATTCCCCGTTCGCTTCCTGCCGCCGCGCTGCTTGCGTTGACCTTCGCCATCTCCGGCGCTTCTCCGGCCATGGCGCCTGTTGCTGCGCAGGCGGTGAGCTCTGACTCGCTCGAGTTCGATGCCTACCTCGAACTGCTGAAAGCGCGCGCCCGGGGTGAAGGGGTGAGCGAGGCGACGGTTGAGCGGATGACCGCAGGCCTCACGCCCAATCCCACCGTAATCCGGCTCGACCAGAACCAGCCCGGCAGCGCCAGCACGCGCGGCTATCCGCCGATGGCGAATTACATCGCTACCCATGTCGATGCCGCCCGAATCGGTGGTGGGCGTTCAGTTTATGCCCAGCACCGCGATCTGCTGACCCGGATTGAGCGGGAATATGGCGTTCCTGGGCCGATCATCGTCGCGATCTTTGGCCATGAAACCAGCTATGGCCGGGTGAAGGGTGACTTTGACTTGTCGCGCAGTCTGGCCACCCTCGCATGGGAAGGCCGCCGCCGTGAGCTGTTCGCCAGCGAGTTTGTCGCGTTGATGAAAATTGCCGACCGGGGCTTTGGCCGGTCGCAACTGGTGGGCAGCTATGCGGGCGCGTTTGGCAATCCGCAGTTTCTGCCAAGCGTCTATCTGCGGCTCGCCACGGACGGGGATGCCGATGGGCGGGCGGATATTGTCTCCAACCGCGCCGATACTTTCGCTTCGATCGGCAACTATTTCCGCGATGCGGGGTGGCGCCCGGGGCAGCCTTGGGGTGTCCGCGCGGCCGTTCCTGCTGGCTTTGATGTGTCCGCTTACCGCACGCGCCTTGCGTCACCGGTTTGTCCACGCGTTCACGAACGCCTGAGCCGCTGGATGACTGTCGCCGAATGGCGCGCAGTGGGGGTTGTCGCACAGGGCGGCCTTGCCGATGACGTCATGGTGTCACTGTTTCAGCCGGATGGCCCGGGCAAGCCCGCATGGCTGCTGACCGGCAATTACCGCGCAATCCTCGAGTATAATTGTTCAAGCTACTACGCCCTCAGTGTCGGCCTGCTGGCAGACGAAATCGTGAACTGAGCTGCCCCCATGCCTCGCCAAGCGGCAGGGGCTTGGATATAGCCTCGGGCATCATGCTGACCCGCCTTTCCGCAATCCTGACGTTCCTGATCGCAACCATCGCTACGGCGCCCTTGCAGGCGATGCCTCCGGCCGTTCTGCCGCCCGTTCCCGCAATGCCTGCCGTTCCTGCCGCTTCGGACGCGCCGGTTGCGATGCTGGTCGATCTTTCGAGCGGTCAGGTGCTCCATGCCCGCAATGCTGACCGGCGGTTCATGCCAGCCTCGGTCACCAAAGTGATGACGCTCTACCTCGCGTTTGAGCTGATCGAGGCAGGGCGGCTTGATCCCGCGCAGGTCTTCGTGATGAGCCCGCTGATCGCGCGCGATTGGCGGCGGACCGGCTCCACCATGTTTCTCCAAGAGGGCGAGCGAGTGCGGGTCGACGATCTGCTGCTGGGGATCGCCAATGTCTCCGCCAATGATGGGGCGGCGGTGTTGGCTGAAGGGCAGGCGGGTTCGGTGCCGGCGTGGACCCTCGCGATGAACCGCACGGCACAAGCATTGGGGATGTCCAATAGCTATTTCGCCAGCCCCAATGGTTGGCCCGACGAAGGCCGCACCTTCACCACGGCGCGCGATCTGGTGACGCTGGCACGCGCGCTGATTGCCCGTCATCCGGACAAGTTCGGCTATTACATCGGCCGCAGCGGATTTGATTACAAAGGCATCGCCCAGATCAACCATGATCCGATGATCGGTCAGGTGGCCGGTGCTGACGGGATCAAGACCGGCTTCACCAACGAAGCGGGGTTTTCCTACCTCGGCACGGCACAGCGGAACGGGCAGCGCTTGGCTTTGGTGCTGGCTGGGGTTGAGAACGGGCGGCTGCGCGGGCGGTTGGCGCGATCCTATATCGAGTGGGGATTTGCCGCATTTGAACGCCATCGCCTGTTTGATCCGGGAGCGGTGGTGGGGCAAGCGCGGGTGCAGGATGGCGCAGCGCGGCGCGTTGCGCTGGTTGCGCGCGGGCCGGTCAACGTCAACCTGTGGCGCGGCGGCACGGGCCCGCTGCGCGCCACGATCCACTATGATGGCCCGCTGCGCGCGCCGCTGGCAGCCGGAGCGCAGGTTGCGATGCTGGAAGTGACCGCGCCGGGGATGGCGCCCGCCAATATCCCCCTGTTCACGTCAGAGGCGGTGGAGGCGGCAGGTCCGATACATCGCATCATCAATGCCGTCGCAGGGCTTGTTTCATGAACACGCCGCGCGGGGCATTTATCGCCTTTGAGGGCGGGGAAGGGGCGGGGAAATCCACCCAGGCCCGGCTGCTGGCAGAAGCGTTGCGATCGCGCGGTCTGACGGTCGTGACCACCCGCGAACCGGGGGGCACGCCGGGGGCCGAAGCCATCCGCAGCCTGCTGCTCGCGCCGCCGGGAGAGGGGTGGACGCCGGAAGCCGAAGCCCTGCTGTTCGCCGCCGCGCGCGCTGACCACGTTGCGCACCTGATCCGCCCAGCCTTGGCACGCGGTGAATGGGTGATTTGCGACCGCTTTGTGGATTCGAGCCGCGCTTACCAAGGCGGGGCTGGCGGCCTCGGCGATGAAGCGATCCTTGCGCTGCATCGCTTTGGCAGCGGTGGTATCCGGCCGGATATGGTGATCCTGCTTGAAGGGGATGAAGGCAGCCTCGCCGCCCGGCTCGCCGCGCGCGATGGCAGCGCAAGCGACGCGATTGGTGGGCGCCCTGCCGCCTATCACCGCGCCGTCGCCGCCGCCTTTGCTGCGCTGGCCGAACGCGATCCGCAGGCCTTCGCCCGGATCGAAGCAATCGGCGATCCGCAGATTGTCCATGCCCGCGTGCTGGAGGCTCTGGCGCCAATCCTTGAGCGAACCAGCGCATGACCGTTTGGCCGAACCACGGCGAAGCATGGCGGCAATGGCGCGATGCGCTGGGCGGCCAGCGGATGCACCACGGCTGGCTGCTGGCGGGGAAAGCCGGGCTTGGCAAGCGCGACTTTGCGATGGCGGCCGCGCGTGAACTGGTGGCCGAACCCGGCGTGCCGCAGCCCTCGGGCGATCACCCTGATATCATCGTGCTGACCTATGGCCCCAAGGACGACAAGGGCGAAAAGGCGCAGGCTGAAGGCAAGCCGTTCGATCTGGCCCGCTCGATCCGTATCAAGCAAATCCGCGCGATGCAGCGTCGGCTGATCACCCGGCCAACGCTGGGCAGCCGCCGGGCGATCATCATCGATCCGGCCGATGACATGGAAAAAGGCGCCGCCAACGCGCTGCTCAAGAGCCTTGAGGAGCCGCCCGCAGGCACCTTCTTCCTGCTCGTCACCCACCGCCCGGCACGGCTGCTGCCGACGATCCGGTCGCGCTGCCGCGCTTTGCGCTTCCCGGTTCTGTCCGACAGCCAGCTCGCAGCCATGCTTGCCGATGAGGGTCTGCCGCCCGATCCGCAGGCCATCGCCGCTGCTGAAGGTTCGTTCGGTTCGGCGCTGCGCTTTGCCGCGCAGGACCTCGCCCCGCTCGCAAGGGTGATTGCCGCCTTGCTGGCGGGCGGAGACACCGGCCTCACAGGACGCGGCGAACTCGCCCGACTGATCGGCGCCCGTGCGGATCGCGAACGGGTGCAGGCAGTGCTCGATCTGGCGCAGGCCTTGGTGGCGCGCGCCGCGCGGGCCAGTGATAATCCGCAGCACCGTGCGCGGCTGATCGATACGCATGGCGCGCTGGTCAGCCTTGCTGCAGAAGCGCCGACCGCCAATTTCGATCCCGGCCTTCTGCCCTACGAGATCGGCAGCTTGCTTGTCGCCGCTGCCCCGGCTAGCGAACCGGCCCATGGCTGACACCCCGTTCTACATCACCACCGCGATCAGCTACCCCAACGGGCGGCCGCATATTGGCCATGCCTATGAGGCGATTGCGGCTGATGTGATTGCCCGCTTTCAGCGGCTTCAGGGCCGCCGTGTGCGGTTCCAGACTGGCACGGACGAGCACGGGCTGAAAATGGCGCGCAAGGCCGAGGAACAGGGCTGCACGCCCGCCGAACTGGCAGATGAAATGTCCAGATATTTCCGCGAGATGTGCGATGCTTTGAACGTGTCATATGACCGTTTCATCCGCACCTCAGAGCCCGATCATCACCGCGCTAGCCAGGCGATCTGGCACGCGATGGAGGCGGCGGGTGATCTTTATCTGGATCGCTACGAAGGCTGGTACTCGGTCCGCGACGAGGCGTATTACGACGCCAACGAGCTGGTGGAAGGGGAAGGGGGCGAAAAGCTCTCCCCGCAAGGCACCCCGGTCGAATGGACCGTTGAAGAAAGCTGGTTCTTCCGCCTTTCGAAGTATCAGGATGCGCTGCTCGAATTGCTGCGCACCCCCGGCTTCCTCGAACCGGCAAGCCGTCGCAACGAGATGATCGCCTTTGTCGAACAAGGCCTGCGCGATCTGTCGGTCAGCCGCACCTCGTTCGACTGGGGGGTGAAGGTTCCCGGCAGCGATGGCCATGTGATGTATGTGTGGGTCGATGCGCTCACAAATTACCTCACTGGGCTCGGTTATCCCGATGCAATGGGCGACTATTGGCCCGCCAGTCTGCACCTTATCGGCAAGGACATTGTGCGGTTCCACACGATCTACTGGCCGGCCTTCCTGATGAGCGCGAACCTGCCGGTGCCACAGAAGGTGTTCGGCCACGGCTTCCTGCTGAATCGCGGGCAGAAGGAATCGAAGTCGCTCGGCAACGTCACCGATCCGCTGGAACTGGCGGAACGCTTCGGCGTGGATGCCTTGCGCTACTTCCTGATCCGCGAAGTCGCCTTCGGACAGGATGGCAGCTATTCGCCGGAAGCCATTGTTCAGCGTGCCAATGGTGAGCTGGGCAATGCGTTCGGCAACCTCGCGCAGCGCACCTTGGGTTTCATCGCCAAGAACCTTGAAGGCTACCTCCCGGCGATCCGCGGCCATTCGGAAGCGGATGCGGCGCTGTTTGCCACGGTGGACCGGGCGATCACGACTGACATTCCCGAAGCCTTTGAAACGCTTGCGCTTCAGCAAGGGGTTGAGGCCTGGTTGCAAGCGGTGTTCGCCTGCAACGCCTATATCGACAGCGAAGCCCCGTGGACCCTGCGCAAGACCGATCCTGAGCGGATGGAGACCGTGCTGGCGACGCTCTATATCTGCATCGCGCAGCTGGCCGTAGCGATTTCGCCGGTCATCCCGGCAAGCAGCGCCAAGCTGCTCGATACGCTGGGCATCCCGGAAGATCTGCGCACCCTCGCGGGCGTCCGCAGCCATTGGTATTCGCCGCTGGCCGAAAGCGATTATCAGATCATTGCGCCCACGCCGCTGTTCCCCCGGCTCGAACTCCCCGTCAAGGAGGCGGGCGCCGCCTGATGCTGGTCGATAGCCACTGCCATCTGGAATACAAAGGTCTGGTCGAGGATCAGGCAGCAGTGCTCACGCGCGCCCGTGCTGCGGGGGTGGGGGCGTTCCTCAACATTTCCACCCGGAAAAGCGAGTGGGATCAGGTCGTGGGAACCGCCGCGCGGGAGCCGGACGTATTCGCCAGCGTAGGTATCCATCCGCACGAGGCTGATGCCCATGCCGATCTGGGTCGTGCCGCACTACTCGATGCGACGCGCCACCCACGGGTGATCGCGATCGGCGAAACGGGGCTCGACTACTATTACGACAAATCGGACAGAGACACGCAGAAGTCACTGTTTCGCATGCATATTGATGTCGCGCGAGAGACGCAGTTGCCGCTGATCATCCACACCCGCGATGCCGAAGATGATACCTTTGCCATCCTGGCCGAGGAGATGGGGAAGGGGCCTTATCCGGCCTTGATCCACTGCTTTACTGCGTCAGCCGATTTCGCTGAGAAGGTGCTGGAACTGGGGCTGACCGTCTCGCTCTCCGGAATCGTAACCTTCAAGAGTGCCAAAGAGTTACAGGAGGTCGCGAAGATCATTCCCGACGACAAATTGCTGGTTGAAACCGACAGCCCCTTCCTCGCCCCGGTGCCGCATCGCGGTCGGGTGTGCGAACCGGCCTATGTCGCCGACACCGCCGCCTTTGTCGCAGGCCTGCGCGGGACACATGTGCAGCAACTAACGACACAGACAACCGCGAATTTCTTCAATCTTTTCAGCAAGGCGCGTCCGTGAAGCTGGTGATGCTCGGCTCCGGCACCTCAACCGGGGTGCCGCGGTTGGGTGGGCCAGACGGCACGGGCGATTGGGGCGATTGCGATCCCGAAGAGCCGCGCAACCGCCGCACGCGGGTGTCGATCATGGTCGAGAGCAATGAAGGCAAACGGCTGCTGGTCGATACGTCATCCGATTGCCGTGCGCAGTTGCTGGCCAATCGGGTCGGCAGCATCGACGCAGTGTTCTGGACGCATGATCACGCCGATCACTGCCACGGCATCGATGACCTGCGGGTACTGCGCTACGGCCGCGCCGGGCCCATTCCGGGCTTTGCCGAGACCGAAACGGTGCGCCGATTGCGGCAACGGTTTGGCTATGTCTTTGCCGGGCAGGAAGGCTATCCAACCATCTGCACGCTCGATACGCTTGATCGGCTGCGGATGATTGCCGGATTTGGTGTCGATTGGTGCCAAATGGCGCATGGGCCTGGTGAAACCACCGCCTATCGCTTCGAAGCCGATGGCAGGTCGATTGGCTATGCTACGGATTTCAGCGCGATTTCTGATGAAATGATTGACCTGTTTTACAAGGTCGACATCCTCGTCAGCGATTGCCTTCGCCGCGATCCGCATCCGACCCATGCGCATCTTGCGATGGCGATTGAGCTGGGAGAGTGCTGCAAGGCAGGCCGCGTGGTCCTCAGCCATCTCGACAAGAGCATGGACTATCAGACACTTTGCAGTGAAGTTCCGGACTTTGTCATGGTCGGATATGATGGGTTGGAGATCGTGGCATGAACCCGGATTTGCTGCTGCCGATTATCACCAGCTTCGCATGGCTCATTCTGGCATGCGTCGGTCTGGCGTCTCATCAGCTTAAGTGGAGCCAGATGATCAAGATGGCGCTGGCGTGGGTGGTGATCTTCCTCGGCCTGTTTCTGGTGGTGGAGTGGTTCATGGTTGCGCAGAACACCAAGAGCGCGCTGCTCTAGATTTTACATAATATATATTATCCATCTTGAGGATCGCAATGAGCGACACCCCCCGGCAGCCCCCTATCGACCGTCTCTTGGCCATCATGGCGCGCCTGCGCGATCCGCAGCGCGGTTGCGAATGGGATCTGGCGCAGGACTTCGCGAGCATTGCGCCTTACACCGTCGAAGAAGCCTACGAAGTCGCCGACGCGATTGCGCGCGATGACATGAGCGACCTCAAAGATGAACTTGGCGATCTGCTGCTCCAGGTTGTGTTCCATGCTCGGATGGCCGAAGAAGCCAGTCTCTTTGCGTTTGACGATGTGGCTGCGGCCATCAGCGCCAAAATGGAAGCGCGCCATCCACACATCTTCAGTGCCACTGGCGGCGCGATGGACGAAGCCCGCTGGGAAGACCTCAAGGCAGACGAACGCAGCGCCAAAGGCGTCTCCAGCGCTCTTGATGGCGTTGCGCTTGCGCTCCCAGCGCTGATGCGCGCACAAAAGCTACAGAAACGTGCCGCCCGCACTGGCTTTGACTGGCCCGATCCTGCCGGGTCCGAAGCCAAGATCATCGAGGAAATAGAAGAACTCAACACCGCGCCTTCAGACATGGCGAAATTTGAAGAAGCCGGTGACCTGTTGTTTGCTGCGGTCAATTTCGTCCGTGCGCACGGGATCAGCGCCGAAGATGCCTTACGCGCTGCCAATGCCAAATTCGAACGCCGGTTCAAGGGCATGGAAACGCTCTCGGCCAGCGATGGCAACAACTTCGCTGAGTTAGGTTTGGAAGCGCAAGAAGACTACTGGCAAAGGGTCAAAGCCAGCGAAGCATAGCCCATCCTCCCCCAACGTTCCGCTCGCGGAAAGTCGACGCGCTCTTCGTATCCGGTAATGATCCCTGCAAGCCCGGGCACGCCGTGATCCTGACCTAGCCAGACAGCGCCGAGAACCGGCCAAGCTCCCGCGGGGTCAGGCGTACTTCGACGCGGCGCATCGGTTCCGGCCCCTCCCCCACCAGCTCGGAAATGCCCAGAACCTCTCCATGCGCATGCAGCCAGGCCATCCGCGCGCCATCGCTGGCACCAATATCAAAGCGATGCGTTTGCGCCCCGCCGGTAAGCAGTTTGCCCCACTCAGCCACCAGAGCATCCACCCCCTCGCCCGTTGCGGCCGACACAATCACCGCCGGCTGCCCCTTTGCCGCGTCGCGCAATTCTGCAAGCGATTCAGGGTCTAGCAGGTCACACTTGTTCCACACTTCGAGCATTGGGATCGCGCTGGTGCGCGTTTCTGCATCGATCACGCCAAGCCCGGCGAGCACCTCTTCAACCTGCTTTTTCTGCGCGGCGTGGCTGGGGTTCGCCATATCGCGAACGTGGCAGATCACATCGGCCGCGGTCACCTCTTCCAGCGTCGCGCGGAAGGCTGCCACAAGCTGGGTCGGCAAGTCGGAGATGAACCCCACGGTGTCGGACAGGATGGCCTTGTCCACACCGGGTAGATCAATCGCCCGCATGGTCGGATCGAGCGTTGCGAACAGCAGATCCTCAGCCATCACCGCAGCCCCGGTCAGGCGGTTGAACAGGGTCGATTTGCCCGCGTTGGTATAGCCCACCAGCGCAATCACTGGCCAGGGAGCCCTGCCCCGCCGGTCGCGGTGGAGCGTGCGGGTCTTGCGCACCTGATCAAGCTCGCGGCGCAGTCGCCCCATCCGCTGGCGGATCATCCGCCGGTCAGCCTCAATCTGGGTTTCACCGGGGCCGCCGAGGAAACCAAAACCCCCGCGCTGGCGCTCAAGGTGGGTCCAGCTACGCACCAACCGGCTCTGCTGATAATCGAGATGCGCGAGTTCGACCTGCAATCGGCCCTCGGCAGTCGCCGCGCGTTCCCCGAAGATCTCCAGAATCAGCCCGGTGCGATCGATCACCTTGCGCTTGAGCTTGTCTTCAAGGTTGCGCTGCTGGATCGGGGTGAGCGCCCCGTCGACGATCACCAGTTCGGCCGCGTATTGTTCGCACCACACCGCAATGTTCTGGACCTGACCAGACCCAAACAGGGTGTTGGGCTGCATCTTGCGCACCGGCAGCACGGCCGAATGCGCAATCACCACGCCGATTGCGAGCGCCAGCCCTTCAGCCTCGGCAACGCGCTCGGCAGAATCGAGGTCGTAGCGCAGCACGCGGATATCGGGGCACAACACCAGCGCCCGCGCGCCGCGGGTGACCTCTTCTTGAAGATCGCTGTCAAAGCTCAGTCGTCTGTCCCGTCGTGTTCGCCGTCATCGTCATCAACGCTGAGGTCAACCGGGGTGGCGGGCTGAATGGTCGAAACCGCGTGCTTGTACGCCAGTTGCACCGCTCCGTCGCGTTCCAGCATCATGCAGAACAGATCATAGGCGGCAATCCGGCCTTGCAGCATCACGCCGTTCACCAGGAACATCGTCACCTGCACATGCGCGTCCGCCACCCGGCTGAGGAAGATATCCTGCAACAGCTTCTGCTTCTTGCCGCCGGCCTGGCTGGCGAACTGCACGGGATCGAGCGATTGGCCTGGCATGATGGTGCTGATCGCGTGCTTATAGACCAGCTGTGACTGACCATCGCGGCGCAGCAGGATCGAGAAATTGTCAAACCATGTGACAATCCCCTGCAGCTTGACACCCTTGACCAGAAACATGGTGACGGGAATCTTGTTCTTGCGCAGCAGGTTAAGGAAAGCGTCCTGCAAATTTCCGGCGCGTGCAGGTGCGGTGCCACTATCGGCCTTGCGCGGCTCTGCCGCGGCGCTGGCCCGCGTCACTGGCCGGGGGGAGAGGGTCCGTCCACTGGACATTACTGTGGCTCCTTTTATTGGCGGCCGCCTTTGCGGTCCGCATGTTCGGGTGTGTTGCCGGTTTTGAACGCAACACTAACCGTGATGCATCATGCCGCCTGAAGGCAGCCGGGACAAGGCTTGATTTTGCGGCAATATACCGTCCGCCGCCGCCGATTACTCGTCGTCGCGGCGGTCGGCCATGCCCAGGAGTTTCAATTTGCGATGGAGTGCTGACCGTTCCATGCCGATAAAGCTCGCAGTTTTTGAGATATTGCCGGAAAAACGACGGATCTGGATCGCCAGATATTCGCGCTCAAAGCTTTCCCGCGCTTCGCGCAGAGGCACCCCCATGATCGCCGACAGGCTATCGCCCGCCATCCCGACATGTCCGCCGATGATTTCAGGCGGGAGCATGTCGGGCTCCACCAAGCCAAGCTTTTCGCGCGGGGTCATGATGATGGTGCGTTCGACAACATTGCGCAGCTGGCGCACGTTGCCGGGCCAATCATAGGCTTGCAGCGCCGCCATCGCTTCAGCGGAAATGTCTGGCGGGGCAAGCCCTTGATCATTCGAATAGCGGGTGAAGAAGTGCTCGGCCAGAGCCGGAATATCCTCGCGCCGCTGGGACAAGGCGGGCAGAACCACCGGCACCACGTTGAGGCGGTAGAACAGGTCTTCACGAAAGCGCTTTTCGGCCATTTCGATAGTGAGATCGCGGGTGGTTGACGACACCACCCGGACATCGACCCCAATCTGACGGCTGCCGCCGACGCGCACGAAGCTTTGGTCGGTCAGCACCCGAAGAATGCGCGCCTGAGTGGAGAGCGGCATGTCCGCGATCTCATCAAGATACAGGGTACCGCCATCGGCCAGTTCAAGCAGGCCCGGCCGCACCTGCTTACCGCCGACTTCTTCGCCGAACAATTCCTGTTCGAAACGTTCAGGCGTGATCCGCGCCGAATTGACTAGCACGAACGCACCATCGGCACGGGCGCTCCAAGCGTGCAGCAACCGCGCGGCGACTTCCTTGCCCGCGCCGGGAGGGCCGGAAATCAGCACTCTGCTGCCAGTGCTTGCCACCCGCTTCAAGGTAGCGCGCACCGCGTTGATCGAGGGGGAGTGCCCGGTGAACTCCGCGCTGCCCCAGCTGCCTTCTCGCAGCCGTGAATTCTCCCGCCGCAGCCGCTGGGTCTCGGTCGCGCGCTCAACCAGCAGTAGCAGGCGCTCAGCCTCAAACGGCTTTTCGATGAAATCCATCGCCCCGCGCCCGACTGCGGCGACTGCGGTGTCGATATTGCCGTGCCCGGAGAAAATGATCACCGGCAAGTTCGGCTCGCGCGCCTTGATCGCGTCGAGCAGCTCCAGCCCGTCCATTTGGCTACCGTGCAGCCACACATCGAGCAGCACGAGGCTTGGGCGGCGTTCGTCGATCGCGGCCAGCGCCTCGGTGCTGTCGGCAGCGGTGCGGCAGGCATAGCCTTCGTCGCCGAGCACGCCGGCCACGAGCTCGCGAATATCGCGTTCATCATCGACGATCAGGATTTCGAGCGCCATGGGGCAGCTCCTTCGGCTGGGTGGTGGAAATGGGGGTCGGGCGCCATCACAGGCTGGCACCTTCGAGCGGCTGTGGGTTGCGGGCAAAGCGCAAGGTCACGCGCGTGCCGCCGCTGGCTGCGCTGGCAAAGCTCATGTCGCCGTCATGTTCGTCGACGATCTTGTTGACGATGGCAAGGCCAAGGCCCGTGCCCTTGTCGCGGGTGGTGACATAGGGTTCGGTAATGCGCTCCCGGTCGGATGGCAGCCCGATACCATTATCTTCGATGGCAACGATGATGCAGTCGCCAGCATCGCGCATCGCGACTGCGATTTCGCCCGCATACTGCCCCTTTGCCTCAACCGCCCGCGCCTCGATCGCTTCGACTGCGTTTTTCAGCACATTGGTCATCGCCTGCCCGAATTGGTGCCGGTCACACCGCACTTCGCGATCAATCAGTTCGGATGATGCGACACTGAAGGCGATCCCGGCATGGGCCACTTCCTGAAGGAACACCGCCTGCCGCACCAGATCAAGTGCATCCTCATCGCGAAACACCGGCTTTGGCAGGCGCGCAAAGGACGAGAATTCGTCCACCATTTTCCGCAGACCGCCGACTTGCCTGACAATGGTGTTGGTCAGCTCGTCAAACAGCGCCCGGTCCTCATCGCCCACCTGCGTGCGATAGCGCCGCTTCAGCCGCTCGGTCGCGAGCTGGATCGGGGTGAGCGGGTTCTTGATTTCATGCGCAATCCGGCGCGCGACATCCGACCATGCCGCCTGCCGCTGATCGAGCAGCTGGCGCGTGATATCCTCAAAGGTGATCACGTGCCCGCTGGTGCCCGGCGCGATCTTGACTGCGAGGGTCAGCAGTTCTGTGCCCTTGGCGTGGGTGATGACGGCGCGTTCCTTGCCATCGGCAATCAGGCGCGACAATTCGGGCGAGACGGTTTCGAGGGTCTGGCCGATCATCGCGGCGGGATTGTCTGGCGTGCCATCGGGCGCGAGCAGGGCCTGGGCCGAGGAGTTCATCAGCGTCACCCGCGCATCGCCATCGACCGAGATGACCCCCGCCGTTACCGATTCGAGCACGGCCTCGGTAAAGGCGCGGCGATCATCGATCTGGCGATTGGCGTTGACCAGCGCCTGCGTCTGCTTTTCGAGCTGCGCGGTCATGCGGTTGAAGGCGCGGTTCAAAAGGCCAATCTCATCGGCGCCGGTGCGGCCTTCCAACCGCAACGCAAAGTTCCCCTGCCCCACTTTGCGCGCTGCGCCGACCAGATTGGTCAGCGGCTCAACCTGCCGGTCAGCAAAGCGCAGCGCAAACCAGATCGCGACACTCACCAGCAGCAGGCTCACGATCACCAGCAGAATATTAAAGCGCAGTTGCAGCGTGCGTGCGCTGCCCGTCAGCCGATCATAGGCGGTGACGATCGATTGTGCGCGGGACCAGGAATTGAACATCGTCTCTTCGGTGGTGCGGGCATTGTAGAGATAGATGCCCGCCTCTGCATCGATCACTGCCAGCGCCTCGATCCGTTCCGGGCCGCCGACAACCACGGCAAGCTCGCCGCGATCAAGCTTGGGGAGCGCAGAGCGGCTGAATTCAATCGGGCTCGTATCCTGAGGAAGGTTGTAGGCGAATGCCGTGCGGAACGACCCGTCAGGCATGCGTTGCAGGATGGCGCTTTCCGAGATTTCCCGCCCTTGCGCCTGATAGATATAAAAGTCAGGAAAATCAGGATCAGTGATCGGCATCCGCGCGAGAATGCTGCGCATATCGGTCGCCATGATCACCGAGTTCTGTTCGACATTGCGCTGGTTGGCGTCGTAGTAATTCTGCGCCAGCGCATTGGCGTTTTCCATCAGCCCGCGCGAATCGTCCGAGAACCAGAAGTCGACCCCCGTCTGAAACAGAAACGCCGCAAAGCCCGCCACCAGCAGCGTCGGCAGTGCGGCCACCATCGAGAAGAAGAACACCAACCGTACATGCAGCCGCGCGGTGCTCCCGGCCGCGCGACGCATGGCCAAACGGCGGCCAATCAGCACCAGCAGCGCCATGGCTGGCACCAGCGTCGCCATCAACAGCGCAGACACCTGTATGGTCGGCAGCAAATCGTCCGGCGCATTGGCACGGTTGAAGGTGAGATAGGTGACGCTGATCGCGGCGACCAACGTGATGACCGCCAATGCCTCAAGCCACATGAAAACGTTGGCGCGGCGCGCCGCGATCAAGAACCTTCGCCACCAGCGCGGCGATTGCCGCGGTGTCACATCGTGTGAGGGTGAGGTCGGTCGATCCATCGTTGCCTACTTACAACAATGGTGTGGCAAAAATGCAAGGGGTATCCGATAAGCTGTTCTGCACACACGGTATCAATGCGGCGAGAAGCGATCCGGTTCCAAGCCCAACTCCCCAATCCGCTTACGCAGGGTGTTGCGGTTGATGCCGAGCAATTGCGCGGCGCGCAGCTGATTCCCGCCGGTGCGGCCCAGCGCATATTCGATCAGCGGCTTTTCAAACTCTGCAAGAGCGCGGTGATAGACCGCGCCGGACGGCGGCGCTTCCGTTGCCAGCCAGGCTGCCAGCGCCGCCCCGAACCCGCCTTGCCCGCCATCCGTAGCTCCGCTGACCACCGCGATTTCAGGGCCGAGAATATCGGTGACGTTATCGCCGTCGATCCGCTCCTCGCGCGCCATCAGGGCAAGGCGATAGACCACATTGCGCAATTCGCGCACATTGCCGCGCCAATTGCGCTGTTCGAGCCGCTCGATGGCCTCGGCGGTGAGGTGGCGTCGCGGCAGGCCGTCTTCTGCGGCCAGCATCAGAAAATGCTGGGCCAAAGCGGCAATATCCTCGCGCCGCTCGCGCAAGGGCGGCAGTTCGATCGGCACCACGTTGAGCCGGTAGAACAGGTCTTCCCGGAAGGTGCCTGAGGCGATCATCGGGGTCAGGTCGCGGTTGGTGGCCGCGATAATGCGGACATTAACCGCGATTTCCTGCCGCCCGCCAACCCGGCGAATGCGCCCGGATTGCAGCGCGCGCAGCAGCCGGGTCTGCGCCTCGGCCGGCATATCGCCGATCTCGTCGAGAAACAGCGTGCCGCCATTGGCTTGTTCAAACTTACCGATAGCCTGCGCAATAGCCCCGGTAAACGCGCCCTTTTCATGGCCAAACAGCTCGCTTTCGACCAGATCGGCCGGGATGGCGGCGGTGTTGACCGCCACGAAAGGACCCGTGCGACGATGGCCCAATTCGTGGATCGCTTCGGCCACCAGTTCCTTGCCAGTGCCGCTTTCGCCAGTGATCAGCACAGTCAGATCATTGCGCAGCACGCGGGTGATCATCCGGTAGACGCCCTGCATCGCCGCACTGCGCCCGACCAGCGGCATTTTCTCGCCCTCGCCCGCCTGCATCGCCTCTTCGGCGTCGGATGCGGAAGGGGCGCGCGATCCCACGGCCTGACGCACCGCTTGCACCAGCTCATCAAGATCAAACGGCTTGGGGAAGTATTCGAAGGCGTCGCTTTCACTGGCGCGCACTGCGGTATCAAGCGTGTTCTGCGCCGATAGCACGATCACCGGCATGTCCGGGGCGCGGTCCCGCACGGCGGAAAGGCTGGCCAGACCATCGCCATCTTCCAGAATGACATCGGTCAGCATGACCGAATAGCGCCGCCCTGCCAGCAAGGCATCGCGCGCGGCGATGCTGGCGCAGTGCGCGATCACGAAGCCTTCATCCTCAAGCGCGGCCATGATCACGGTCGCAATCGCGGCGTCATCCTCAACCAGCAGGACAGGATCGATCGCGCCTTTGCCCATGGTCACGCCTCGCCCTGTGCTTGCGGAAGATGCAGGCGGAAATGGGTCAGCCCCGCGCGGGCATCGCGGTCATGGCTGACATTACCGTTCATATCGCGCACCAGCTTGCGCACCAACGACAGGCCAAGCCCCTGGCCCGATGGCTTGGACGAGACGAAGGGTTCAAACACGTGATCGCGCAAGGCTGGATCAATGCCGTGGCCATTGTCGCTGATGGTGATTTCGATCGGCAGCGACACCGCGCGTCCATTGCGGATCGCGCTGAAGGCAAGCCCGCTGACAAACCGCGTCTGCACCGTGATCGTTGCCGCAACACCACTGGAAACCGCAGCATCGCGCGCGTTGGAAATCAAGTTGATCAGCACCTGTTCCAAGGCATCGCCATTGGCCAAGACTGGCGGCAATGATGGGTCGAATTCCTCCCGGATCTCGAATGCACCGCGTTCTGCCCCGGCGGCCCGCATGGTGGCGACGGCTGCGCGAATGGCTTCATGCGGGTTGCAGGCATCGACCGGCCCGGTGCGGGTGCTGCCAAGCTGCTGCATCCGATCAATCAGGCGAGCGATGCGATCGACCTCATCGGTGATCATCCGGGCCAGCTTCTGATCTTCGGGCGGCAATTTGCGCGCTACGAGCTGCCCAGCCCCGCGGATCGCGGCGAGCGGGTTCTTGATTTCATGCGCCAGCACCGCCGGCGCGCCCAGCATGGCAGCACCGCTGGCTGGATAGGCGTTTTCATCATGGCCGATCTGCGACAGCGTAATCACACGCCAGCCCGGATAATTGGCGAGCGGAGACGCGGTCAGATTGATGCGCTGATCAATTGGCCCAAGCCTGATGACGAGATCGCGCGCCACCAAGGCATCCTCACTGGCGGTCAGGCGCGAATCGACCCGCGGATCGATCGGGCCGATCCGGTCGATCAGGCGGGTGCCGATCAGGCGGCTTGCGCTGGTGCCAAGCAGATCTTCCGCGGCGTGGTTGACCTCGGCAATGCGGCCCTCGTTATCGATCAGCAGCAGCGCGAAGATCAATCCGGCGATTTGCCCGGCGGCATCGGGACGCGCAGCGGCGGCGAGAGAAGGCGCTGAAGCGCCGGGAACAGAAGGTTTGGCCACGCCTCAGGCGGCCTGTTGCAACAGGAACGGGGTGTAGAAGCGTTCGATCTCGCCCAGCACCTGATCAGCATCGTCGATAAAGTTGGCCATGTTGCGGAATTCGGCCGAACCATGCAGGCCCTTGGTATACCAGCCCAGATGCTTGCGGGCCATTTTCACGCCCGTATCCCGGCCATAGTGATCGAGCATCCGGCGGTAATGTTCCACCACCAGCGCATATTGCTCGTTCAATCCGGGTGCAGCGCGCGCCTCACCGGTCCGCCACCAATGCATCACCTGCCCCAGCAGCCACGGCTTGCCATAGGCGCCGCGCCCGATCATCAGCCCATCGGCGCCCGATTGTTCGAGCGCCTTGGCTGCGTCGTCGATAGTGCAGATATCGCCGTTGACGATGACAGGGATATTCACCGCGTCCTTGACCTTGCGGATGAAGGCCCAGTCGGCGCTGCCCTTGTACATCTGGTTGCGGGTGCGGCCGTGGACGGTGATCATCTTGACCCCGATGTCCTCGGCCATCCGGGCAAGCTCGGGCGCGTTGAGGCTGTCGTGGCACCAGCCCATCCGCATCTTGACGGTGACCGGAACCTTTACAGCTTTGACGGTCGCCTCCATCAGCCGCACCGCCAGCGGCACTTCGCGCATCAGCGCGCTGCCCGCCAACTGGCCGACGACCTTGCGCACCGGGCAACCAAAATTGATGTCGATGATCGCAGCGCCATTGCCTTCCTGAAGCTTGGCCGCCTCGGCCATGCTGGCAGGATCGCAGCCGACCAGCTGCATCGACACCGGTTCTTCGATGCGGTCCCAAGCGGATTTCTGCGTGCTGACGCGCGTTTCGCGGATCGCCGCTTCACTTGCGACCATTTCGGTGACGTTGAGGCCCGATCCATAGCGCCGCACCAGCGTGCGGAATGGCATGTCGGTCACCCCCGTCATCGGCGCGAGCACCACGGGCTCGGCCACGGTGACCGGGCCAATGGCAATCGGCTTCAGCGCCGGAGGTGTGGGAAGCATGCTCATGGGGATCAGTGCCTAATAATTGGGCAGGCGCATAGTGGATTGCCGAAAGTCCGTCCAGACCTTAAGCGCTGGCCCCGCAATGGCCACTATGCCCCCTCTCCCCTCCTTCGCCGCCATCGTGGTCGCAGCTGGCAAGGGACTGCGCGTGGGCGGCGATACGCCGAAGCAATTCCGCGACTGGCGGGGCAAGCCCCTGATCCGGCATTCGGTTGAGGCTTTGGCGGCGGCCGGAGCCGATCCGCTGGTGGTGGTCATCAGCGCAGACGCCGCGCCCCATGCCGAGGCTGCCCTTGCCGGGATTGCAGGCATTCGCTTTGTTACGGGCGGTGCTACCCGGCAGGATTCGGTGCGCGCGGGGCTTGAAGCGATGGCCCTGACCGCGCCGCACCGCGTGCTGATCCACGACGCCGCGCGCCCCGATCTGCCCCGCGCCGTGATCGCCCAGTTGCTGAATGCGCTGGCAGACCATCCCGGCGCCATTCCGGTGCTACCGGTGGTCGATAGCTTGGCGATGGCGTCCGACAGCGGCCTGATGGCTGGCAAGGCGAGCCGCGAGACGCTGCGGCGGGTGCAGACTCCGCAGGCCTTTCGCTTTCCCGAAATCCTCGCCGCGCACCGCGCGTGGAGCGGCGCGACCGATGCGGGTGACGATGCGCAGGTGCTGATGGCAAGCTCCGGTTCAGTTGCGCTGGTCGATGGGGATGAACGATTGAAGAAGATCACCTTCGCCGAGGACTTTGCCGAGGACTTTGCCGACCCGATGATCAGCGCTGAATCCCCTGCCCCCGCCTTCCGGATCGGACAGGGTTATGACGTTCATCGGTTGGAGGTGGGCGAGGAATTGTGGCTGTGCGGGGTCCAGATTCCGCATGACAAGGGCCTCTCGGGCCATTCGGATGCTGACGTGGCGCTGCATGCGATCACCGATGCCGTGCTGGGCGCGATTGGTGCTGGCGATATCGGCACGCACTTCCCGCCCAGCGATCCGCAGTGGCGCGGTGCCCGCTCTGCCCGCTTTCTGGAACACGCCGCCGGGCTGGCGCGCAAGGCTGGTTACGAAATAGGCAATGTCGATCTCACCTTGATCTGCGAAGCGCCCAAGATCGGGCCACACCGCCCAGCCATGCGCGCCGCGGTTGCCCAGATTTTGGGCACCGCTGAAAGCGCTGTCAGCATCAAGGCAACCACCACCGAAAAGCTTGGCTTTACCGGGCGCGGCGAAGGGATTGCTGCGCAGGCTATCGTCCTTGTCCATCTTGCAGCGAAAGGAACTGCCTCATGAAAATCCAACTGATCGCGCCGACATTGGCGCTCGCAGCCCTGGTCTCGGCTCAAGCTGCGCAGGCGCAGCAGCAGGCCTGCGTCAGCCCTGAGGACCTTGGTGATGCGGTGCGTTATGCCATGCCGATTGCCTTCGATGCCACCCGCACCGCCTGCGCCAACCGCCTTTCGGCTGATGGCTTCATCGCCTCGGGCGGAGAAGAGTTCATTTCCACTTTTCGCACCGGGCAAGACAAGGCCTGGCCCGGCGCTTTCCGGCTGCTCAAGACCTTCATGGCTCAAGACGGCAAGGCAGAAGGCAAAACCGATGACGGCATCAATGCGATGATTGCGTCCCTACCCGAAGATGCGCTGCGCCCGTTTGTCGATGGGATGGTCGGCCAGATGATCGCAGCCGAAATCAAGGGCGACACCTGCGGCAAGATTGAACGCGGGATGGAACTGATCGCTCCGCTGCCGCCCGAGAATGTCGGCGGGCTGTTCGCCTTCGTCGCCGATATCGCCGATCTGAAGAACCCACCGATCTGCGGTTCCGCGCCGCAAACCGCGCAGAACGGCAAGTAAGCGCCGTGCCGCAGTCCCTTTTGCCCGATGATATCACCGCATTGGCCGCGCGCGTCGTGGCGGAAAACACCGCCGCCGCGCGCAAGGTGGTGCTGGCGGAAAGCTGCACGGGGGGACTGGTGGCTGCGGCGCTCACGGAAATCGCGGGCTCCTCAGCGGTGTTTGATCGCGGGTTCGTGACCTATTCCAACGAAGCCAAGATGGAGATGCTGGGGGTTGCGAGCGACATCATCGAAACCTTCGGCGCGGTGTCGATTGCCTGCGCCTGGGCGATGGCCAAGGGCGCGCTCGACCGATCAGGCGCCGATATTGCCGTGGCGATCAGCGGGGTGGCCGGGCCCGGCGGCGGGACAGTTCATAAGCCGGTTGGCACGGTCGTGTTCGCGCGCGTCACCCGCAACGCCGATGGCGAGCCCGAGGGGGAGCTGAAGCATTTTGATGGCGGCGAGGGCCCCGATGGCCGCGCAGAAATCCGCCGTCAGGCGACGCTTTGTGCGCTGGAATTGCTGCTGCCGTAAAGCTGCGCGGCGCGCTGCTCGAAGGCCTCCACCATCTTGCGGAAGGCCCGATCGAAATACTGCCCGGCGATCCGTTCAAACAGGCGGTTCTTGAAGGTGAAGTCGACCAGAAAGTCGATCTCGCAGGCGTGATCCCCCACCGCGCGAAACGTCCAGACATTGTCGAGATCGCTGAGCGGCCCGTCGAGGTAATGGACATCAATCTCAAGCGGCCGGGTTTTCTTGACGCGCGAGGTAAAGCTCTCTCGGATCGCCTTGAACCCAACCACCATGTCAGCGACCATCTCGGTCTCGCTGTTGGACCTTACGCGGGTCGCGATCACCCACGGCAGAAATTCTCCGTAACGGCTCACATCCGCCACCAGATCGAACATCTGTTCAGCACTGTAAGGCAGGCGGCGGGTTTCGCGGATACCGGGCATTGCGGTTAAACCTTGGCTCCGGACTTCGCGAGCTTTTCCTCGCGTGCCTTGCGCATGACTGCAAAATCATCGCCCGCGTGATAGCTTGAGCGCGTCAGCGGTGTTGCCGCGACTTGCAGGAAGCCCTTCGCCCGCGCGATTGCGCCGTAAGCGGAAAACGCTTTGAGGGTGACGAATTCCTCGACCGCAGCATGCTTGGGCGTGGGCTGGAGATATTGGCCCATGGTGATGAAATCGACCTCGGCGCAGCGCATGTCGTCCATCACCTGATGCACTTCGAGCCGCTGCTCGCCAAGACCCAGCATGATCCCCGATTTGGTGAAGATCAGCGGATTATGCGCCTTCACCTCCTCCAGCAGCCGCAGCGAGGCATAGTAGCGCGCGCCCGGGCGGATCGTCGGATACAAGCGTGGCACGGTTTCGAGGTTATGGTTGTAAACGTCTGGTCCGGCTTCACAAATCATCTCGACCGCGCGGCGCATCTTGCCGCGAAAATCGGGGGTGAGGATTTCGATCGTGGTGTTCGGCGTGTTGCGACGCAGCGCCTCGATTACCTTCACGAACTGGCTCGCCCCGCCATCGGCCAGATCATCGCGGTCGACGCTGGTGATGACGATGTGTTCAAGCCCCATCTTCGCAGCGGCGATGGCCGTGTTCTCAGGCTCGAACGGATCGACTGCGCGCGGCATCCCGGTTTTCACGTTGCAGAAGGCGCAGGCCCGGGTGCAGACATCGCCAAGGATCATCACGGTCGCGTGCTTCTTGGTCCAGCACTCGCCGATATTGGGGCAAGCCGCCTCTTCGCACACGGTGTTGAGGTTCAGCTCACGCATCAGCCTGCGGGTTTCGTGATAACCCTCGCTCACCGGTGCGCGCACGCGAATCCAGTCGGGCTTGCGCTGGCGGGCGGGCCGCTCTTCAGGCTGAGCGGGTTGCGGCGTGCTGGCGAGATCATTCATCCTTGCGCATTTAGGCGCGCTCGCCCGCTGCCGCAAGCGCAGGGCAACTTGCAATTCCGGCAAGGCTGCTGACAAAAAAGAGGAGCGCCAGAGGTTGCCCCCCTGACGCTCCTCCAATTCAGCCATGTGGCCAGTTCAGCTGGCGGTTGCAACCGCCGCTGGCGCCGGTGCTGCGGCAGCCGCGATCAGCTGCGCGGCATAGGCGCCCCACAGCTTGGCAATCGGCGCGCGAAGGCCTTGAACCTGTGCCAGGGAGTCACGTGCCCCAGCTGCATCGCCGGCGCCGATCTGAGCAATGCCAAGCCGTGTCAGCACGAGGTCGCGATCAACGCCGGCCATGCCGAGGCCTTTCTGGTAAAAGCGAACCGCCTTTGCGTAGTCACTATAGCTCAGGAAGGCATCGCCCGCGCCGACGACGGTGCGCAGCTGCGCCGTGGCAGCGCCCGCATCGCGTTCCAGCTTAGGAAGATCAGCTCGGTCAGCCGCAATGCGGCCAGCCGCGATGCCCAGCTGTTCATCGACATAGCTGTCAGTGCCCTTGGGGATCGTGCCCTTGGCGCGGGCCTCATCGATCACGTCCTTCACCTCTTGCGGCAGACGGCGCGCGTCAGCCGATTCGACGTAGTAGATGTAATCATTCTTATCCGTCAGCGTGCCGACCTTCCGGCCGAGACGCAGCAGATCCAGCATCACTGCGGGTTCGAAGTCGTTGAGATTGCGCGTCAGGTTCACCGCATCGCGCCAGTTTTCCGGCTGCGGGTTATCGATCACCCACGCAGTGACGAAGTCATAGACCTGCGGCACGATCTCGTTGGAATAGGCCACCGAGACCCCGCGCCGATACCAACGCTGATCAACTTCGAGGCCCTGCGCCTTGCGCGCGGCGATCGCATCGCTCAGATATTGCAGGCCTTCAATGTTGCGGTCTTCGCTGAAAAACAGCTCTGCCATATTCATTTGCAGATCGGTGGCAGACACATTGGGTGCGCTGTAATTAAGATCGATCGCCTTTTGCAGATAGCCGCGCGCCTTCTCATACTGATTCAGGCTGGCCGAGATTTGGAAGGCAACCAGATTGAAGCGGCCGACTTCCTCCGGCTTCACCTTTCCGCTGGCGAGCATTACCTCTGCGCCCCGCAGCTGGAGTTTGGTGTCCTTGGTCCGGATCCCGGCGTTGAACAGCAGACCACCCAAAGCCAATTGCTCGTCCTGCGAGACCGCCAAAGGCACCAGCGCTTCGATTTGCGGGAGGATCGCCGAAACATCCGTGCCGTCAGTCGTAACGACCGTGTTCACAGGCTGATAGGCGTCGACAAAAGCCTTGGAATAGACAGGCTTGGCCGGGTCAACGGCTTCGTCCTTCTTTTTCTTGTCACGCTTCTGGGCATGGGCTGCATCGGCAAAGCCGGGGACAGCCAGCACAGCCGTGCCGCTCGCCAACACAAGAGCCAGCGCCAGCTGCCGGGTCAACCCGGCGGAACGAAGGCGGGGCGAAGTCAAATTGATCACTGCATCCTCCAGTCGTGGTGCAGCATCACCGGCCCTGGCCTTTGATGCTGCCGGAATATCCGCTGTTGCCTTTGGACGGCTCGACGCAGATTTGCAATTGCCGCTAGACGAGCCGTGCTGAATGGCCATTGAATGCGAGGCGGCCGCCCCGTTCAGGATGCGTCACATGTGGAAAAACGCCCAGTGTTCGCGCTGTGTTCGCGGGCAAAGGTGGCGCAACCCGGCGTGCACCACTAGATAGGGATAAAGCACTGGCGTTGCGAGGCCACCGCTCCAGAACCAGCGGCTTTTCAACGCACGCCAAAGAACTCCAGCAGAAACGGGCCAAGCCTTGAGCGACGACAGCGATATTCTCGATTCCCCCACCCCTGTTCCGATGAGCGGGTTTGAACGCATCGACATCGTCGATGAGATGAAATCGAGCTACCTCGATTACGCGATGAGCGTGATCGTCAGCCGCGCGCTGCCCGATGTGCGCGACGGGCTGAAGCCGGTGCATCGCCGCATTCTGTTCGCCAGTCAGGAAGGCGGCTTTGTCGCGGGCAAGCCCTACCGCAAAAGCGCCAAGATCGTTGGTGACGTGATGGGCAACTATCACCCCCACGGCGACAGCGCGATTTATGATGCCTTGGCGCGAATGACGCAGCCTTGGTCGATGCGGGTGCCGCTGATCGATGGTCAGGGCAATTTCGGTTCGATGGACCCCGATCCACCAGCATCGATGCGTTACACCGAAGCGCGGCTTGCGCGGGTGGCGAACAGCCTGCTCGACGATCTCGACAAAGATACGGTCGATTTCACCGAGAACTACGACGGCAGCCGCAAGGAGCCGACCGTGCTGCCCGCGCGTTACCCCAACCTGCTGGTCAATGGCGCGGGCGGGATTGCGGTGGGCATGGCGACCAACATACCGCCGCACAACTTGGGCGAAGTGATCGATGCCTGCTTTGCCTACATGGATAACCCGGCGATCACCTCGGAAGAGCTGATCGAATACATCCCCGGCCCCGATTTCCCCACTTCGCCATTGATCCTCGGCACGCACGGCGCACGTTCGGCCTATACCACCGGGCGCGGATCGATCCTGATGCGCTGCCGTCACGAAATCGAAAGCACCCGCGGTGCCAAGAGTGAAGGCCGCGAAAGCATCGTCTTCACTTCGATCCCCTATCAGGTCGGCAAGAACAATCTGGTCGAGAAGATCGCCGAAGCCGCCAAAGAAAAGCGGATTGAGGGCATTTCCGATATCCGGGACGAATCCTCGCGCGAAGGCGTGCGTGTGGTGGTCGATCTGAAGCGCGATGCCACGGCAGATGTGGTGCTCAACCAGATCTGGCGGCACACCCCGGCGCAGTCTTCGTTCCCGGCGAACATGCTGGCGATCCGCGGCGGCCGCCCAGAAACGCTGCTGCTGCGCGACTTCATTGCCGCATTCATCACCTTCCGCGAGGAGGTGATCACCCGCCGCACAAAGTTCGAACTCGCCAAGGCGCGCGAGCGAGCGCACATCTTGCTCGGCTTGGTCGTGGCCGTCGCCAATCTCGACGAGGTCGTGGCGATGATCCGCACCGCACCCAATCCGGCCGAAGCACGCGCGCGGCTGATGGCCAAGGAATGGCCGATTGGCGAGATCGCGCAGTACATCATTCTCGTCGAAGCGATCGAACCGAGCGCCGATCAGGAAGGCGGCACCTATCGCCTGTCCGAACGGCAGGTGCGCGCAATCCTGGAACTGCGCCTCCACCGTCTGACCGCGCTGGGGCGTGACGAGATTGGCGGGGAGCTGAAGACGCTGGCGGTTTCGATCGAGGAATTCCTCTCGATCCTTGCCGACCGCGTGAAGCTCTACGGAGTGATGCGCGACGAATTGACCGAAATCCGCGCGACCTACGCCACCCCGCGCCTGTCCGAAATCGCGCCGGCATGGGATGGCCTTGAAGACGAGGACCTGATCGAGCGCGAGGAGATGGTCGTCACTGTCACGCATGATGGTTACATCAAGCGGACCGCGCTTTCGACCTTCCGGGCGCAGGCGCGCGGCGGCAAGGGCCGCAGCGGGATGGCGACCAAGGATGAGGACGCGGTTGTCGAACTGTTCGTCACCTCAACCCATAACCCGGTGCTGTTCTTCACTAACACCGGGCGGGTTTACCGCATGAAGGTATGGAAGCTGCCCGAAGGCGGGCCGCAGACCAAGGGCCGCCCGATGGTCAACCTGCTGCCGCTTGGCGAGGACGAGCGCGTCACCAACGTGCTGCCCCTGCCCGAGGACGAAAGTTCCTGGGCCAAGCTCAACATCGTATTTGCGACCGAGCAGGGCATGGTGCGACGCAATTCGATGGATGCCTTTGCCAATGTGCCGACCGCCGGCAAATACGCGATGGGCTTTGTCGAAGGATCGGGCGACCGGCTGATCGGGGTGCAGCTGCTTTCGGAAGAACAGCAGATTTTCCTCGCGAGCGATTCGGGCAAGGCGATCCGCTTTGCCGCCACCGACGCGCGCGAAACCAAGAGCCGCACCGGCATCGGCGTGCGCGGCATGAGCCTGAAGAAGGGCGGCAAGGTCGTCAGCATGGCGGTACTCGATCCGCTCACCGCCGACATGGAAACGCGCGAGGCCTATCTGCGCGCGGCTGCGTGGAAGAACAATGAAACCGCCGCCACTCTGCCCGAGGAACAAGTGGCGATAATGGCAGAAGGCGAGGAATTCATCCTCACCATCACCGCCAATGGCTATGGCAAGATTTCCTCGGCCTATGAATACCGCACTACGTCGCGCGGGGGGCAAGGGATCACCAATATCGGCACGCCCGAGAGCAACCCCGATCGCAACGGCCCGGTGGTGGCGAGCTTCCCGGTGAAGCACGGATCGCAGCTGATGCTGGTCACTGATCAGGCCAAGCTGATCCGCTTGGGAATCGATTTCCGCCATATGGTCGAAGGCGGGTTCGAAAGCCTCAAGGGCTTCTCGATATCCGGGCGCGGGTCATCGGGCGTGCGCATCTTCGATGTCGCCAAGGACGAACACATCGTCGGCGCGGCGCTGATTGACGAGAGCGAAGAGCCGGAAAACCCTGCTGAAGAGGCAATCGCTGCGGAATTATCCGCCGCAACCGAACCGCCCACGCAATAATGGTTGGTGATCAAAGAACGGGCAGCGGCGCGAGCTCATAAGTGCCGAGTGTCGCGAAGATCAGCCAGTCGCTCAGCACAAACAGCACAGCGCCAGTGCCGACGCGGTAGCGCGGAAAATGGCTCATCCACGCCGCTGCCGCCATCACAGCGAGGAAGCTCGCGTATATTGCGATCCGGGCCTCTCCGCTCAAAACATAGCTCACCAGCGGGGTGCCGATCAGGAGCGCAAACCCGATCACTTTCTGGGTTGGTGACGGGCGCGGGTGGCGGTTCCGCAGATAAAGCGCGGCCGCCACGCAATGGGCAGCCGCAAAAAACGCACCGCCTGTGACAAAATCAAGCTCGATCGCAACATCCCCCGCGGCGGCGAGCACGAGCGCAATCACCAGCAGCAGCCCATCCAGCCCCCGCTTACCATGCGGCACCCGCACCACGGCATAGACCGCCAGCAGCCCGACCGAAGCCCCCTTGGCGAGCAACCCCCAGGTGCCTTCACCAATCGGATTGTCGCGCAGGACATAGAAGGCGACCGCCGCCGCGATGCTCGCCAGCAGCCATGGGCGTTGCTCGATCAGCGCCTGTTTTGCCATTGCGTGCCTGTCCTCCACCGCCGTTGGGCTTGCAGGGTCGCTATCACGCAATTACGTGCCCTGCCATGACCGCAAATGCGACTATGCACGATGTGCACATTATCGGAGGCGGCCTCGCCGGGAGCGAGGCAGCGTGGCAACTCGCGCAGCGCGGGCTCAAAGTGCGCCTTTCTGAAATGCGTGGCTCCGGGGAAACGACACCTGCCCACCAGACCGATGGCCTGGCCGAAATGGTCTGCTCCAATTCCTTCCGTTCGGATGATGACACCAAGAACGCCGTCGGGCTGCTGCATCACGAGATGCGGATGCTCGACAGCCTGATCATGCGCGCGGGCGAGGTTGCGCGGGTGCCTGCGGGCAGTGCCATGGCGGTGGACCGCGATGTCTTCTCGGCTGAGGTGGAAAAGGCGCTGCAAGCTCACCCCAACGTCACCATCGTGCGCGAGCGGATTGACGCGCTGCCAGAGGCCGGGCTCACCATCGTCGCCACCGGGCCGCTGACGGCCGAAGCGCTGGCGGGCAGCATTGTGCGGGCAACAGGGGCTGAACGGCTCGCCTTCTTCGATGCGATTGCGCCGATCATCCATCACGATTCCATTGATCTCAGCAAATGCTGGATCCAGTCGCGCTGGAACAAGACCACCGCCGCATCGAACGAGGGCGGCGATTACATCAATTGCCCGATGACCGAGGAACAATACCGCGCCTTCCACAAGGGCCTGATCGAGGGCGAAAAGTCCGAGTTCAAGCAGTGGGAAAAGGACACACCCTATTTCGATGGCTGCATGCCGATCGAAGTGATGGCCGAGCGCGGCGTCGAAACCTTGCGCTATGGCCCGATGAAGGGCGTCGGGCTCGACAACCCCTTCGACACCACCCCCGAGTTTCCGCAGGGGCGCTGGCCCTATGCCGTGGTACAGCTGCGTCAGGACAACAAGCTCGGCACGCTGTGGAACATGGTCGGGTTCCAGACCAAGCTCAAATATGCTGCGCAGGTCGAGCTGTTCCGCACCATTCCGGGTCTGGAGAATGCCGAATTCGCGCGGCTGGGCGGGCTACATCGCAACACCTTCCTCAATTCGCCCGAGGTGCTTGATCGGCAACTGCGCCTGAAGGCCGCGCCGCATATCCGCTTTGCCGGGCAGGTGACCGGCTGCGAAGGCTATGTCGAAAGCGCCAGCATCGGACTGGTTGCAGGGATGATGGCGGCGTCCGAACTGGCCGGGCGCGATTGGCGCCCCCTGCCCGCCACCACCGCTTTGGGCGCGTTGCTGAGCCACATCACCGGCGATGCCGAGGCCGAAACGTTTCAGCCCATGAACGTCAATTTCGGGCTGTTCCCGCCGCTGCATGATGTCGGCAAGAAGGTGCGCAAGGAAGCTTACACGTCGCGCGCCAAGGATGATCTGGCGCGCTGGATTGCGGAAGCGCGCGAGACAGTTCCCGCCTGAGGCAACCTCAGCACTTGCATGCAGGCTTCTTCGCTGCTGGCTTGGGCGCAGTCACGGCGAATTCGCGCGGGGTCAGCCGTTCATTGCCATCACTGTCGGCCTTCTCGAAGCGCTCCACCGTGGTGACCGCCCATTCTTCGAAGGTCAGCAGATTGTTGCCATCCACATCCAGATCGCGGAACGCATCGGTGCGGGTCGAGAGCATTTCGTTGCGGGTGATCAGACGGTCACGATTGCGATCATAGCGGAAAAAGCGTTGCTCTTCGCGGCTGAGCTCGCTCACCTCCGGCGGGACCGGACCTTGCAACATGCCGGGGTCGGCCAGCGGCAAGGCTTCCGGATCGGGCATCGGGGCTTCGGCAGCGGGTGGCGGCGGTGCGCTGTTTTCTATCTCGGCGCGGCCTTGCCACCACACCACGCCAATTCCGGCGAGCGCGAGCCCGCCCAATACGCCCAGAACTGCCTGTCGCAACGGTCTGCCCCCTGTTGCTGTCCAAGCATAGGGCAATATACCTATTCAAACCAGAAAGATAGCCGCGCGCAAGGCAACCAGCGAAGCGCCGCGCCCCTCCATCAGCGCGCAGCCGCCGCGCCGTAGGGCCCGCATCGCCAGCGCGTCGAGCACCGCCAGCCCGCGCAATTCCTTTGGCCAGCGTGCGCGAAGATCATCCCGCGCCAGCCCGGCTGCGAGCAGCACGGCCCGCTCATCAGTGTCGGAAACGGAAGCAAGAGCATTGGCGGTAGCCCAACGGAAACCGGCCGCTTCTGCCCGCTTTGCCTGCGCTGGGGTGGCATTTGCGCTCAGAGCGGCGAAGAACGCGCCCCGCCCTGCCCCGAACGCCTCTGCCTCAACCACGCCGAGCCGTTCGGCTGTGATCAGCACCTCCCAGCCAACCACCATTGCCGCCAACGCCGCCTCGCGTCCGGCCCAATATTGACTGATTGCATCGAGCACCACATCGCCGCGCGGGCGATCCTCGACCGGCTTCGTCAGCGCCTCACGCCACCACGCAAGCCGCATCTGGCCGAGCATCGGTTCTGTGGTTCGCGCAACGATCCTGGCAAGCCGGCGGTCCAACTGCAAGGCTGTGGTTAACGCACCGCGAACCATTGGCGGGGTCCATGCCAGCGCAAGCTCCGCTTCGGGCGGCAGGATTTCTGGATCAGCGACATTCATTCTCCCTCGCGCCTAGCGCCCGCGTTTCATGCTTGGCAAGAGGCCTGTCCCACCATGAGACAGGGGAACAGCCGCCGCCGCGCTCTGTCATGTTTAACCTTTTGCTAACCACGCGTTTTCACATTGCGCTTACCAGCAGTGCTTATGGCGAACACGAGCATCTGGGATTCCTGCGCCAATTTTGCGCGGGACGTCAGTGGAAGGACGAGTAGTCGATGGGGCAAGAAACACAGGTTCGCAGGTCGTTCATGCGATCGCTGCTGCGCGACAAAACGGCCAATACTATTGCTATTTCCGCTGCGGCCATGGTGCCTCTGATGGCGATGGTCGGCGGCGCGATTGACGCCAGTCGTTATTACATGGCCGCGTCGCGCATGCAGGCCGCGTGCGACGCAGGCGCACTGGCTGCGCGCCGGTCGATGCTTGACGATACCTTCCGCGCCGAAGATCGGCAGGTCGGGCTGAACTTCTTCGACCAGAACTTCAATGACGGCATGTTCAGCAGCACCGATCGGACGCGCGACTATGTCAGCGAAGGTGACGGCGTGGTGACCGGCACCGCCAGTGGCAAGCTGCCCACCACCATCATGGGCGCGTTCGGCTACGACGAATTCGACCTCAGCGTCTCGTGCAGCGCGGAAATCAACATTTCGAACTCTGACATCATGTTCGTTCTCGATACGACCGGCTCGATGGCGGATTGTCCCGATGGTTCAACTTGCAATTCCGGTCCCGGCTCAAAGATCGTCGCACTCCGGGCGGCCGTGCTGAGCTTTTATGATACCGTCGAAGCAGCCACATCAGCCGCTGCCCAAGTCCGGTACGGTTTTGTCCCCTATTCGCAGCAGGTCAATGTCGGGTTCGCAATTCCCGCCCAACACATGGCCAGCAGCAACCTGTACCAGTCACGCGTTGCCAGGTTCCGGGAACAATTCACGTTCATTCCGGGCAATGGCATTGACGTTGGCGATGAAATTGTCATCTCGGACCAGGTCGAGTGGCTGCCGCGCAACACCGGGAGGTTCGGCAGCACCTCGACTGGCGATTATCGCTTCAGAACGAGTGGCAGCACAGAGCGCAATGCTGCGACCAATTTTTGTTCCAACACCCTGCCCGGAACGTACACTGTTAATAGCGCGCAGTGGGTGGTTTCTAGCACGAATTATGTCGAAAACGTATGGAGCGGCGGCAATTCGAACAACCGGGCCGGTTGTTCCGGACGCGTGCGCAAAACCCGCATCGCGACGATCAGCGATGTGATTGAAGATCAGAACATCCGAAGCGTGGTGTGGCAAGACTACCTTTATTGTCAGGTCGATACGAACGATGACACGCCATGCGACGTCACGAACCCGGTTGATAGCCCAGCAGGTTGGGAAACGGTCGACCTCAGCACGCTGTACGACGATAACAGGATCATGACGCCGACTGGTGTTCGTGGCGCCATGGTCGAACAGACCTGGGACGGTTGCATCGAGGAACCGGGCACGGTTCGGACGGACAACTATTCCCCGATCCCGGCGGCTGCCCATGATATCAACATCAATCTAGTGCCGGCGAATGAAGACCAACGTTGGAAGCCAGCGCTGCGGAATGTGGTCTGGAAGCGCGAAAATCCTGGCACCACCAACGTGTTTAACACGTTGGTTGGGGCGAACCTGACGAACTCCACCACACCCGACCCTAACGCTAACGAGGCGCGTCCGGGCTACACTTGCCCGCGCGCTGCACGCACGCTGGCGGAAATCTCGCGCACAGACCTCACCGCTTTTACCGCGGCACTCAACCCGAGCGGTAACACCTATCACGACATCGGGATGATTTGGGGAGCACGCTTCGTCTCGCCTCGTGGTATCTTTCGGGCCGAGAACGAAACGGCCCCCAACGGTGACGCAATCGCCCGTCACATCGTCTTCATGACCGACGGCGTGCAGGTGAATAGTAACGAGAACTACTCAACCCACGGAGTTGAATGGTGGGATCGCCGCATCACGACTGATGGTAATGGGACCACTGAATTCAACCGCCGCGCATCACGCCTGCAGGCCGCGTGCCGTGCAGCACGGCAAGAAAACATCACCGTCTGGGTGGTCGCATTTGGCACTGCATTGTCACAAAACCTGATCGACTGTGCTTCGCCCGGTCGCGCTTACGAGGCAAGCAACAATGCCGAGCTGACCGAAGCATTCCAGGAAATCGCCCAGAAAATCGCTGCGTTGAGGCTCACGTCATGATCGCTCGAACCACACACCCCGCAATGCTGCTGCGCCGTCTTCGCGACGACCGCAGCGGCGCAACCCTGACCGAATTTGCCTTTGTCGCCCCGGTCTTGATCCTGCTGGTAATGGGCGTTTTCGACATGGCCCACACTCAATACACCAGCGCGCTGTTAAACGGCGCGATCCAGAAGGCCGGGCGCGACATGACGCTGGAAAGCGCCGGCAGCCGCATCTCGGCGGTTGACGCCCGCGTGCGCGCTCAGGTGCAGACGGTCGTGCCGAACAACGCCACGATCGAATTCGAGCGTCTGTCGCACTTCGATTTCAGCGACATCGGTGAGCCTGAGGAGTGGGACGATTTTGATGGCAACGGCACCTGCAATGGTGGCGAGCCCTATATTGAGTCGAACGGTTCAGCAGGCTGGCAAGAGGATCGGGGCGAGGCCGGAATTGGCGGCGCGCGTGACGCAGTGCTCTACACCGCTATCGTCAGCTATCCGCGCCTGTTCCCGATACATGCGTTTACCAATATGCCCAGCAATGTGACGCTGCGCGCATCAACTGTGCTGCGCAACCAGCCTTTTGATGAACAGGATCGATCAACCGACGCGGAGCAATGCACATGATCGGCTTAGGAAGAACCGCAATGGGCAAAATCGGCCAGCGTTTCGCCCGGCGCTTTGCGCGCGACAACTCAGGCGTGGCGATGATCGAATTCGCTTTCACAGCGCCGCTCATTCTCGGGATGGGGATGCTCGGCACGGAGACCGCCTATCTGGTTTTGACGCATTTGCAGGTCAGCCAGATTGCAATGCAGGCTGCTGACAGTGCGTCACGCGTCGGCGAACAAGACGTGCTTCAGGCGCGCCAGGTCTTCGAACGGGACATCAACGAAGCACTGGTCGGCGCCGAAAAGCTCGGCGAAAGCATTGCTTTGTACGAACAAGGCCGCGTGATCATCTCAAGCCTGCAACAAAATGCAGATGGCGGCCAATGGATCGCCTGGCAGCGCTGCCGCGGCGCAAAGCTCCATGAGTCGTCTTTCGGCGAAGAAGGCGACGGTGCGACGGGAACGGGCTTTGCTGGAATGGGAGTACCGGGGCGCGAGATCACCGCTGCGCCAGGCACGGCGGTGATGTTCGTGGAGGTGGCATATGACTACGATTCGCTCACGCCCTTTCCCATATTTGACGGGAACGAGATCACCTATACCGCCGCGTTCAACATCCGCGACACGCGCGATCTGACACAGCTTTACGCGGGTGGCCCGGAAGCGGATTGCGATACCTTCTCGGCAGACCGCCCGAGCTGATTGCAGCTCGGGCGGCCTCACGCCGCTCGCCTATTTGTAGCAGACCTTGCGCGCCGCTGCGGCGATCCGTGACGCGTCAATCAGCGCCAGCTTTTCAAGGTTGGCGGCATAGGGCAGCGGCACATCTTCATTGCACACCCGCAGCACGGGCGCATCGAGGTGGTCGAAGCCCTGCTCCATGCACACAGCGATGATCTCACTGGCGATCGAGCAGGTCGGCCAGCCTTCTTCTGCCACGATCAATCGGTTGGTCTTGGCCAGACTGGTCAGCACCGCCTGCTTGTCGAGCGGGCGCAGGGTGCGCAGATCGATCACCTCGGCATTGATCCCTTCATCCGCCAGCGTCGCCGCTGCTTCGAGCGCCATGCCGACGCCGATGGAATAGCTGACGATGGTGACATCGCTGCCTTCGCGCATGATCCGCGCCTTGCCGATGGGGAGGACGTGGTCATCAAGCTCGGGCAGTTCAAAGGTGCGCCCATAGATCAGCTCGTTTTCGAGAAACACGACCGGATCTTCACACCGGATCGCGGCCTTCATCAGCCCCTTGGCGTCTGATGCATCATAGGGCGCGATCACGATCAGGCCGGGGACGCTGGCGTACCACGGACCATAGTTCTGCGAGTGCTGCGCGCCCACGCGTGATGCCGCGCCATTGGGGCCGCGGAACACGATTGGGCAGCGCATCTGCCCGCCACTCATGTAATTGGTTTTCGCCGCCGAATTAATAATATGATCAATCGCTTGCATGGCGAAGTTGAACGTCATGAATTCAACAATCGGACGCAATCCGCCCATTGCCGCGCCCGTGCCGATCCCGGCAAAGCCATATTCGGTGATCGGGGTATCGATCACCCGTTTCGGCCCGAATTCGGCGAGCAAGCCCTGGGTGACCTTGTAAGCGCCCTGGTACTCGGCGACTTCCTCACCCATCACAAACACGCGGCCGTCGCGGCGCATTTCTTCGGCCATCGCATCGCGTAAGGCTTCGCGCACGGTGATTGAGCGCATGTTGGTGCCTGCGGGAATCGCGGGGTCGGAGGCGCGGGCTGGCGCGGGTTTTGCGGTATGCGCCCCCGCGACGGCGGGGGCCTCGGTCGGTGGCGCACCATCGCCTGAGGTCTCCGCCTGCGCGGAGACTCGCGTTGGGGTTGGCGTTGGTGTTTCCTCCCCTTCCCCCGTGATCAGCGCAATCACTGCGCCCACCGCGACGTCTTCGGTGCCCGCCGCAATCAGGATCTTTGACAAAACGCCTTCATCAATGGCTTCGAATTCCATCGTCGCCTTGTCGGTTTCGATCTCGGCAATGATATCGCCCGGCTCGATCCGGTCGCCTTCGGCCTTGAGCCACTTGGCAAGTGTGCCCTGCTCCATGGTGGGCGAGAGCGCCGGCATCTTCAGTTCAATCGCCATGGCTCAATACTCCTCCACCAGAACATCGGTGTAGAGTTCCTGCGGTGCAGGCTCGGGAGAGGTTTCGGCAAAATCGGCCGACTGCGCCACTTCAGCGCGGATCACCTTGTCGATAGCTCTCAATTCGTCCTCGGTCTTGCCGGCTTCGGTCAGGGTCTTTTTCAGCCCTTCAATCGGGTCATGATGGTCGCGCTGTTCCTGCACTTCCTCGCGGGTGCGGTACTTGGCCGGGTCGGACATGGAATGCCCGCGATAGCGGTAGGTGTTGCACTCCATCAACACCGGCCCATGCCCAGCGCGGACATGGGCGAAAGCAACTTCGGCGGCAGCGCGCACTTCGAGCACGTCCATGCCGTTCACTTCCATTCCGGGAATGCGGAACGCGGTGCCGCGCCGGTAGAACGCGGTCTCGGCCGAGGACCGCTTGGTCGCGGTGCCCATCGCATATTGGTTATCTTCCACCACGAACACGATCGGCAGCTTCCACAGCGCCGCCATGTTGAAGGTCTCGTAAACCTGCCCCTGGTTGGCCGCCCCGTCGCCGAAATAGGCAAGGCAAATCCCGCCATCGCCATTGTACTGATGCGCGAGCGCGAGGCCCCCGCCGAGCGCAACTTGCGCGCCGACAATGCCGTGCCCGCCGTAAAACTTATGCTCGGTCGAGAACATGTGCATCGACCCGCCCTTGCCCTTGGAAATCCCGGCCTCGCGCCCGGTCAGTTCCGCCATGATCACCTTGGGATCGATCCCATAGGCGAGCATGTGGCCATGGTCGCGGTAGCCGGTGATCACGCTGTCGCGATCACTGTCGAGCGCAGATTGCAGCCCGATCGCGACGGCTTCCTGCCCGATATAGAGGTGGCAGAACCCGCCGATCAGCCCGAGCCCGTAAAGCTGCCCCGCCTTCTCCTCAAACCGCCGGATCAGCAGCATCTGGCGGTAGAATTCCATCATCTCCGCGTCCGAAGCGGCATAGCGCTTCTTCGCTTCGAAGGCCTCTTGCAGCGAATGGAGGGTGAAGTCGGTATCATCGCCGCTTTTGGCGGTCTTCGTTGCTGCCGCGGACGGCTTTGCAGGCTGCTTGGCCAAGATCGTATCCCTCACATTGGCGCACTCATGGGGAGGAGACGCGCGTCATGGTCTATAGGCCCGTAAACGACCAGCGCGCAACGCCAAGCCGTAGCGGAAAATGCAACACGCATACGAAATCAGGAGATTGGACAAGCCGCGATAGGGCGGCGCGGGCTCACTCGTCGTCGAGTGTGATCACGACCTCATCTTCGCGCATGACACCCAACTGTTCGCGCACCAGCTCGCTTGCAAGATCGGGATCGGCGGCTTCTGGATCGAGCAGCATCACCCGGTTGCGCAGCGCATCGCGCTTTTGCGTGAGCTTGGCAATTTCGCTTTCGCGGGCCTCCAGCGCGGCGATATTCTCGCTCCATGCCAGCACACCGGTTGGCCCGGCCACGGCAAACCCTGCGAGCAACAGCAGCGCGAGCAGCGCCAACCCCTGCTTCAGTCGTTCTTCCGGTCCGATATTGCGCATTGCTGGCTTGATCCCCTCGCCCTAGTTTTCACAGAATCACACTTGGCGCAGCGCTGCAAGCCTATTGCGCTGCCCTGCCCGAAAAATCTCCGTGCTTTGCCCCGGATTCAATAGGAACGCGGCAGGCCGAGCACGTGTTCGGCAAGGTAGGACAGGATCAGGTTGGTCGAGATCGGCGCCACAGTGTAAAGCCGCGCTTCGCGGAACTTGCGTTCGACATCATATTCCTCAGCGAATCCGAACCCGCCGAAGGTTTGCACGCACATGTCAGCCGCCGCCCAGCTGGCTTCGGAGGCGAGCAGCTTGGCCATATTCGCTTCCTCGCCCGGATTGCCGCCCTCATCATAAACCCGCGCCGCGTGGTACACCATCAGCTCAGCCGCGCGCATCTGGGCATAGCAACGCGCGATCGGGAACTGCACGCCCTGATTCTGCCCGATGGGCCGGGCAAACACCGAACGGTCCTTGGCATAGGCGGTCGCCTTGGCGATGAACCACTTGGCATCGCCAATGCACTCGGCAGCGATCAGGATACGTTCGGCGTTCATGCCTGACAGGATGTAGCGGAAGCCCTTCCCCTCCTCACCCACCAAGGCGGTCGCGGGGATGCGCAGGTCATCGAAGAACACCTCGCACGACGAATGGTTCATCATTGTGCGGATCGGCTTGACCGTCATGCCGCTGCGCAAGGCCGCCTGCATGTCGACGAGGAAGATCGACAGGCCCTCGGTCTTGCTCGCCGCCTGATCGCGCGGGGTGGTGCGGGCGAGCAGCAGCATGAGATCGGAATGTTCGGCCCGGCTGGTCCAGATCTTCTGGCCGGAGATGATGTATTCATCCCCGTCGCGGCCGGAGACTTTGGCCGCACGGGTCTTGAGGCTGAGCGTGTCGGTGCCGCTGGTGGGTTCGGACACGCCGAACGCCTGCAAGCGCAATTCCCCGCTCGCGATGCGCGGAAGGTATTCGGCCTTCTGGCCCTCGCTGCCGTAACGCAGCAGCGTGTTCATGATATACATTTGCGCATGGGCAGAACTGCCATTGCAGCCGCTTGCCTGCATCTCTTCCATGATCACGCAGGCCGCGGCAAGGCTCAACCCGCTACCGCCATGTTCCGCCGGGATCAGCGCCGCCAGAAACCCAGCCTTGGTCAGCGCATCGACAAACTCGCCCGGATAGGCCCGCGCTGCATCCTTGGCGCGCCAATATTCGCCCGGAAAGCCTTCGCACAGGCTCGCAACGGCGCGCCGGATGTCGGCAAGCTCTTCGGTGTCGTGGCTCGGCATGGTGCGGGGCATCTCCTTCTCGCGCGGCTGCTAGCGCGGCGAGCCGGGGCGAGTCCACCTCACCATTTTGCAATCTCAGGATTTGGGCTGGGAATGGTGACCCCGGCGCGATTCGAACGCGCGGCCCCCAGATTAGGAATCTGGTGCTCTATCCGGCTGAGCTACGGGGTCCCGCTGCGTGTCATAGCAGCGCGGGCTTACCATTCAATTCAACTTTTCCGGAGGAGCCACCGGGAACGGCAGCGGGGCGACCGGCACGCCTTCTTCGATCAGCGCCTTGGCTTCGGCCAGGGTTGCCTGCCCGTGGATCAGGGCCTCATCGCGCTCGCCATAATGCATCTTGCGGGTTTCTTCGGCGAACTTGTCACCCACCCACGTGCTGTTGGACAGCGCCTTGGCCTGCGCGGCGGCGAGCGCGGCGAAGGCCTGCTGCACTTCGGGCGGTAATGGCGTGTTGGTCATCGGGTGCGACGCTGTGGGCGGCAGCACCTCCTGCCGCGCATTGCCCTTGGCCGGAACAGCCGGGGCCATCGGCGCCTTGCTCACATCACCCGACCCGCAGAACGGACAAGCCAGCATCCCGCGCGCCTGCTGATCATCAAACTCGCCCGACGAGCCGAACCAGCCTTCAAATCGGTGGCCGCTGGTGCAGTGGAGATCGAAAACTATCATGCCGTCGATGTAGGGATCACCCGGCGGTTGGCAAGCGCCGGCACCTGCGCGCGCACATCGGCAATCCGGGCCAGATCGATCTCGCAGAACGCGAGACCCGGCGCATTGCTCCCCATATCGAGCAGCACCGCACCCCACGGATCGATCACGAGGCTGTGCCCATAGGTTTCGCGCCCATCCTCGTGGCGGCCCACTTGCGCGGCGGCGATGACAAAGGCGCTCGCCTCAATCGCGCGGGCGCGCAGCATCACATGCCAATGCGCCGCGCCGGTCGGCTTGGTGAAGGCGGCGGGCACGGCAATCGCATCGCAGCGGCGATTGCCAAGCTCTCCGAACAGCGCCGGAAACCTGAGATCGTAACAAATCGTCAGGCCGAGCCGCCCGACCGGCGTGTCATCAACTGCAACGACCGCGCGCCCGGCTTCGTAAGCGTTGCTTTCGCGCCAGCTTTCCCCGCTTGCAAGGTCGACATCGAACATGTGCATCTTGTCATAGGTCACGGGCATCCCGTCGCCGGGCGCAAACACCATCGCGCGGTTGGCGTTCTTTCCGCCTGCGACGGCCACTGCCATCGATCCCAGCGCGATGGTGAGGCCCGTCTCTGCGGCAAGGTTTGCGAGCATCGACACAAAGGGCGAGGCATTTTGCGGAACAATATGCACCGCCGCCCGCTGCCGGTCACGATCGAGCAACAGCGACATTTCAGGCGTGAACAGCATCTCTGCCCCGCCCGTCCGCGCATCATGAGCGGCCCTTTCGATCACCGCGTAATTGGCGGCCGGGTCAATGCCCGTACACATTTGCAGGATGGCAATCCGGGGCATCAGCCTGCCAAGAGCGCGTCAAGCTTGCCCGCGCGGTCGAGCGCCGCGAGATCATCGCTGCCGCCCACATGCACGTCGCCGATGAAAATCTGCGGCACAGTCATTGCATCGGGCGCCCGGGCGCGCATTTCGTCACGCTTCGGCCCGCCCATGGTGATGTCGTGCTCGATGAATTGCGCGCCCTTTTCCGATAACAGGCGCTTGGCCCGCACGCAGAACGGGCAGGAGAATTTGGTGTAGATATCGATCTGCGGCTGAGCCATCGGAGCCTCTTGAAACCGTGTTGACACAAACCAGATAGGGCCTGTCGCCGCGTTTCGCCAGTCCCTGGGGAACGATCACGGCGGCGCTGGCGGGTGCTGCATCAGGCAGGCCCGCACCACGAACCAAATTGCTCAATCAAGAGGATTTGCACAATGTCGCGTTTTGATTTTACCCCCTATCGCCGCAGCACTGTCGGGTTTGATCGCCTGTTCGATCTGCTTGAGAGCCAGGCACGCCTTAATGCAGGCGACAATTACCCCCCGTTCAACATCTCACGCCGGGGTGAGGATAATTACCGCATCACCCTCGCCGTGGCCGGTTTCCGATCACAGGATATCGACATCACCGCGCAGCAGAATCTGTTGGTGGTGCAAGGCCGCAAGCGCGATGAGGCGGAAGACGGGTCCGAACTGATCCATGTCGGCATCGCCAATCGCGGGTTTGAACGGCGGTTTGAACTGGCCGATTTTGTGCGGGTGGAACGCGCCGATCTGGCCGATGGCTTGCTGATTATCGATCTGGTGCGCGAAGTGCCCGATGCTATGAAGCCGCGCAAGGTCGCCATCGGCGGCACCGCAACCCTCACTGCCGTGCCATCGCAAGGCAGCGATGGCGATCAGGCATCAAGCGCCGCCTGAACCAGGTATCAACACAAATGAAAGGGGGCGGATCTTGCGATCCGCCCCCGCGACTTGCGTCGCCCTGTTCGATCCTATCCGTCCGGGTCGCAGAAGACGGACAAGATCACACAAGCTCTTGAACTCACCGGCACTATAGCACTTGATTGGTCAATCCCAAAGGACTGCGTTTCTTGCTATTCGCTATTGTGCCAGCCAAGGCCTTATCAAGCCCTGAATGTGGCTACGCGTCTAATGCGGAATAGCAACATCACGCAAGTTGATTCTTACACCTGTGTAAGTATCGGACGCAAAAAACTTTGATTACAAACCAATGACTTGAGACTTAAAGCGCGGTTATCATGTTCGGTTTACCCCAGATTTACCACGATTTATCCGCCAAAAAGGCCGTGCGAGTGAGAATTCCCCAACGAATCATCACACAAGCCGCGACTGCTCCAGCGCTGCGGCGATGAACCCGGCGAACAGCGGGTGCGGATCAAACGGCCGTGATTTCAGCTCCGGGTGGAACTGCACACCCACGAACCAGGGATGATCGGGCCGCTCGACGATTTCGGGCAGCAGGCCATCGGGGCTCATCCCGGCGAAGATCAGGCCCTGTTTCTCAAGCGGCGCGATAAAGGCGCTGTTGACCTCGTACCGGTGGCGGTGGCGTTCCGAGATTTCGTCCACGCCGCCATAGATGCGCGATGTGTGGCTGTTGGCGCTGAGCTTGGCCGGATAGGCGCCCAGACGCATGGTGCCGCCCAGATCACCGCCCTCTTCGCGCTGCTGAATGCCCTCTTCGGTCATCCATTCGGTGATGATGCCCACCACCGGCGCTTCGGTCGGCCCGAATTCGGTTGAGGAGGCCTGCGCGAAACCGGCAGCACGCGCGCCTTCGATACAGGCCATCTGCATGCCCAGACAGATGCCAAAGAACGGCACGCTACGTTCGCGGGCAAAGCGCACGGCGGAAATCTTGCCCTCGCTGCCCCGCTCGCCAAAGCCGCCCGGCACAAGAATGCCATGCATCGGTTCGAGCGCGGCGATGATCTGCGATTCGTCATCGCCTTCAAAGATCTCGGCATCGATCCAGCGGATATTGACCTTGACCCGGTTGGCCATCCCGCCGTGCACCAGCGCTTCGTTGAGGCTTTTGTAGGCGTCTTGCAGGCCGACATACTTGCCGACAACCGCAATGGTGACTTCGCCTTCGGGATTGAAATAGCGGTCGTTGACATCGACCCACGCCGCCAGATCAGGCTCTGGCGCATCGGTGATGCCGAAAGCGCGCAGCACTTCGCGGTCGAGTCCCTCGGCGTGATATTGCTGCGGCACGGCGTAGATCGATGGCGCGTCGAGCGCCGGGATCACCGCTTCGGCGCGGACGTTGCAGAACTGCGCGATCTTGCGGCGGTCGCTTTCGGGGATCGGATGTTCGGCGCGGCACAGCAGGATATCTGGCTTGATCCCGAGGCTGGCGAGCTCGCGGACCGAGTGCTGCGTCGGCTTGGTCTTCAGCTCACCCGCCGCCTTGATATAGGGCACCAGCGTGACGTGGACGCTGAGGGTTTGCAGCGGCTCCATCTCGTTACGCAATTGCCGGATCGCTTCCATGAAGGGCAGCGATTCGATGTCGCCCACCGTGCCGCCAATCTCGCACAGGATGAAATCATTATCTCCCTGATCGGCGAGCGCGAATTCCTTGATCGCGTCGGTCACGTGCGGGATCACCTGGACTGTCGCGCCAAGATAATCGCCGCGCCGTTCCTTGGCGATGATGTCGCGGTAAACCCGGCCCGAGGTGATATTGTCGCTCTGCCGCGCGGAAACACCGGTGAAGCGTTCGTAGTGGCCAAGGTCGAGATCGGTCTCGGCCCCGTCATCGGTCACATAGACCTCGCCGTGCTGGTACGGGCTCATCGTGCCCGGATCGACGTTGAGATAGGGATCGAACTTGCGGATGCGGACCTTGTAGCCGCGCGCCTGCAGAAGGGCCGCCAAGGAGGCTGCCATGAGACCTTTGCCGAGCGAGGAGACCACGCCGCCGGTGATGAAAATGAACCGCGCCATGGGAGTTGGGCCTTAAGCGTCAGGAGGGATTCGGGGCAAGTGAATTGCACCGCGCAAACGCTCGCCATCCACAACCGTGTCGTATCGGCAGGGGCCGCGGGCTGCCCGCAGCGCCGCTTATTCGGCGAGCGGGTCTTCGCCGGCTGCCGGGGCGGGCTGCGCCGGGGCCGTGGCGGGCGCGGCGGCAGGGGCCACCGGATCGGCCAGCAGATCGGGCGCGCCGCCGCTGCCTTCCACGTCGCGATCCAGCGTCGATGTTATACCGCCAACCTGGCTTTCGCGCACCGCCAGTGCGGCGAGCACGATCGAGAGCACAACGAAGGTCACTGCGAGCCACTTGGTCGCGCGGGTCATGAAATCCGCCGCGCCGCGCGCGCCGAACGCGCCCGAGGGGCTGCTGCCGATCCCCAGCCCGCCCCCTTCGGAACGCTGCATCAGCACGACGCCGACCAGCGCAGCGGCCACAAGGGCCTGGATCACGGTGAGGAAGATAAACAGGGACATGCAATAAACTCGTGGCGAGGGCGCCAGCAGCGCCCGGTTGGTGTCATGCGCGCCATGTAGGCCCAGAGTGCGTCCGCGACAAGTGCAGCGGCAAGCTGGCCCTCTGGCACGTGGATCGGATCAGCTGTCGAATGGCTCGCTGGCGGCGAGCGCGATGCCCATCAGGCTGTCGGCCGTCAGGCTCGCCCCGCCCACCAGCGCTCCGCAAACTTCGGGCACGGCGAAGATTTCGGCAGCGTTTTCGGGCTTCACCGATCCGCCATAGATGATCCGCACCTCGCGGCCCTGTTCTTCGCCGAACAGGTCCACCAGCAACTCCCGAATCACGCCGTGCATTTCGCCGATGTCGGCAGGCGTCGCGGGGGTCCCGGTGCCAATCGCCCAGAGCGGTTCGTAGGCGACCGTCAGCTTGTCCGCGATCTCAGCCGGCATGCCGTCTGCCGGGGGCAGCGATGCCTTGAGCTGCTTGGTCACGAAGGCAACCGCCTTGCCCGATTCGCGGGTTTCGGCGCTTTCGCCGCAGCACATGATGATCCGCAGACCCGCCGCCAGTGCGCTTTCCGCCTTGGCGCGCACCAGCGCATCGCCTTCGCCATGCCCGGTGCGGCGTTCGGAATGGCCGAGGATCACAAACTTGGCGCCCGCATCAGCGATCATCGCCGCCGAGATATCCCCGGTATGCGCGCCGCCATCGGCATGGTGGCAATCCTGCGCGCCGACGCCGATCTGTTCAGCCTCACGGTGGATCGGGTGGATCAGCGTATAGGGCGGCGCAAGCGCCACCTCGACCTTCATGTGGCGCTGGGCAGCCCGATCAATCGCACGCGCTTCCGACAGCATCGCGCGGGTGCCATGCATCTTCCAGTTTCCGACAATATAGGGTCGGCGCGTCATGACAAAGTCCTGCACTCTTGAAAATTGAGAGGGTTAATCCCCCGGGTCAGCGATTCTTGGGTTGCTTTAGGGCCCCGGGGCCCCGTCCGCTAGCCGAGGGCGACTTGCTAGTCAAAAGACGTCGACACCTGTTGCCGCGCGGTCGCAGGGCCTATAAAGCGCCCCACGCGCCGCGTGCAATCGCGCCGCATCCAGGGGACGCATCGCCGTCTCGTCCACTGCCAGCTCCGGATGGGGTCAGACACGCAATGCTTTCGTTTTTCCGCCGTTTTTTCCAGTCCAGGATCGGTCTGCCGATCTTTCTTGCGTTCCTCGCCTTGATGGCGCTGGCCTTTGCCGCATCGGATATCTCCGGCAATGCGACCTTCGGCGGGATTTCCAATGCAGACCGCGCAGCTGTGGTCGGCGGTGAGGCGATCCCGGTGTCGGACGTGACCATCGCCGCAAACACCGCGCTCGATCAGGTGCGCCAGCAGAACGCCACGCTCACCATGCCCGAATTCGTGGAAGAAGGCGGCTTGGACGAGGTGATCAGCCAGCTGATCGATCGCTATGCTGTGGGCAATTATGGCGAGAAATACGGCCTGCGCGCGGGCGAAAATCTTGTGAATAGCGAGATTTTGAAGATCAGTGCCTTTCGCGGTCTGACGGGGGAGTTCGATGCCAAGGCCTATCAGGCTGCGCTCGCCCAGCGCGGGCTGACCAACGCGGTGTTCCGGCGCGATCTGGGCGACGGATTGATTGAGCAGCAATTGCTGCAACCCGCGCTCGCCGCGCCGCAACTGCCCGAAAAGATCGCGCGCCAATATGCCGCGCTGGTACTGGAAAAGCGCAAGGGCGAAATCGCGCTGATTCCCAGCGCCGCTTTTGCCCCCGTAGGCAACCCGAGCGAGGCGCAGCTGGCGGCGTGGTACAAGGACAACCGCACGCAGTTCATTCGCCCTGAGCGCCGCACGCTGCGCTTTGCGGTGTTCGGCGAGGATTCGCTGGAGGTAAACGCCACCCCGACAGCGGCCGAAATCGCCGCCCGCTACAAGCGCGATTCCAAGCAGTTCGCCGCCAGTGAGCGGCGCGGCGTGACCAGCTTTGTGGTGCCGACCGAGGATGCCGCCAAGGCGCTCGTCGCGCGCATCCGTTCGGGGGCTTCGCTAGAAGCCGTCGCGCGCGAGGCCGGGTTCACCGCCTCGCCATCGGAACTGCGCGACCGTGAAGCAATGTCAGGCGCGACCAGTTTTGCCTTTGCGCAAGCCGCGTTCAAGGCGGCGCAGGGCGGGATTATTGATCCGGCGCAGGGCACACTTGGTTGGTATGTTGCGCGGGTCGACACGATTGAGCGCAAACCCGCCCGCACGCTGGCGCAGGCTACCCCGGAAATCACCGAAGCGCTCATCCTTGAAAAGCGCAGCGCCGCTGTGGCCGATCTAACCGCCGAAATTGAAGGCGAGATCGATAGCGGCACTGCGCTCGCCGAAGTGGCCAAGGCCTATGACCTGAGGGTGGAAACCACCCCGGCATTGCTCGCCAACGGGCAAGCCTTTGGACAGCCGCAGGCGCAGATTGTGCCGCAACTGTTCCCGGTTCTGTCGACCGCATTCCAGATGGAGGAAAGCGAACCGCAGTTGGCTCAAGTGGGCAATTCGCAGCAATTCGTGATCTTCGAAGTCGCCCGGATCGAAGAAGCCGCCGCCCCGCCGCTCGCGCAGGTGCGCGAACCGGCGATTGCCGGGTGGAAGCGTGCACAAGGGGCAAAGCTCGCCAAGGCCGCCGCCGACCGGATCACCGCCAAGGTACGCGGCAAGACCCCGCTCGCCGCCGCGCTCGCCGCTGAAAACAAGCCGGGAATCGAACGCGAACCGATCGATCTGGAACGCCGCGCTCTGCTCGCCCGCGCGCAGGGCAATCTGCCCCCGCCGCTGGTGCTGCTGTTCAGCATGGCCGAAGGGTCGATCAAGGTGCTCGAAGCGCCGCGCAATCTGGGCTGGTACGTCGTCAGCCTTGACGACATCAGCACCAACCCGGTCGACAAGGAAAAGCAATTGGTCGCGCAGACCCGCCAGCAGCTGGGCGCTGCCCTGTCTCAAGAATATCGCGATCAGGCTACGGCAGCGATGCGCAAGGAACTGGGCGTGACCAAGAATGACGCTGCGATCACCGCGCTGCGCAAGCGGCTGGCGGGCGAGCAATAGTCGCTGGTGTGATCGCTTCGTGACTGCACCTGCCACCGGCCTGCCCGAAAACGCTGCCGCTGCCATCGCCGCCCTTGCCCAAAGGCGGGCGGCGTTGGTGTGGCGACGCATCATCGCCGATAGCGACACGCCGGTCGGCGCGGCGCGGCGGCTGATTGTGCCGGGGCGCGGCGACTTTCTGCTCGAATCGGTGGAAGGCGGCGAGGTGCGTGGGCGCTACAGCCTGCTGGGCCTCGATCCCGATCTGGTGTTCCGGGCGCGTGGTGCAGCGGCAGAAATCAACCGCGACTGGCGCAATGACCGCGACGCCTTCGTCCCCTGCGCAGGCGATGCCATGGCAGAGCTGCGCGCGCTGGCCGATGCCTGCCGGATCACACCCATGCCCGAAGGCCTGCCGCCCGCACTGGCGTGCCTTGTCGGCTATCTCGGTTACGAGACGATTGGTCTGGTCGAGACACTGCCCCGCGCGCCCGAAAGCGCTCTGGAGCTACCCGACATGCTGTTCGTGCGCCCCACGGTTATTCTGGTGTTCGACGGACTGACCAACGCGCTGTTCGCAATCGCCCCGATCTGGGAAGCGCGCGACCCGCAAGCGGCCGTCGAACGCGCGGGCGAGCGCATCGATGCGGCGCTGAGCCAGCTCGCTCAGCCTGTGCCCGCTGCCGATCAGGCGGATCTGCCTGATACCCTGCCCGATCTCGTGCCGGTGATCGCGCCCGATGATTACAAGGCGATGGCCTTGAAGGCCAAGGATTACATCATAGCGGGTGACATCTTTCAGGTGGTGCTGGCGCAGCGGTTCACCTGCCCCTTCACCCTGCCCCCACTGGCACTGTACCGGGCGCTGCGGCGGGTGAACCCCTCGCCCTTCCTCTATTTCCTTGATCTGCCCGGCTTTGCGCTGGTGGGATCGAGCCCGGAGATTCTGGTGCGGGTGCGTGAAGGCGAAGTCACCATCCGCCCCATTGCCGGAACGCGCCCACGCGGGGCCACTCGCGAAGACGATATTGCCAATGAAGCGAGCCTGCTCGCCGATCCCAAGGAGCGGGCCGAGCATCTGATGCTGCTCGATCTGGGGCGCAATGATGTGGGGCGCGTGGCTACGGCAGGCAGTGTGACGGTGACGGGCAGCTTCACTATCGAGCGGTATAGCCATGTGATGCATATCGTCAGCAATGTGGTGGGCCAACTTGCGCCGGAGAAGGACGCATTGGACGCGCTGTTTGCGGGCTTTCCGGCAGGCACAGTCTCAGGCGCACCCAAGATCCGCGCGTGCGAGATCATCGCCGAGTTGGAACCGGAAACGCGCGGGGCTTACGCTGGCGGCGTCGGCTATTTCGCGCCCGATGGCAGCCTTGATTCGTGCATTGTGCTACGAACCGCCGTGGTGAAGGATGGGGTGATGCATGTGCAGGCGGGGGCCGGGATCGTCGCCGATTCCGATCCGGAATATGAACTTGCCGAATGCCGCGCCAAATCGGGCGCGCTGATCGCGGCTGCGCGCGAAGCGGTACGTGTCGCGGGCGAACCGGGGTATGGCCAATGATGCGCCGCTTTGCCTTGATCGCCGGTCTTGCACTGATGGCGGCGGGGTGTTCCGAAGCCCCGGCGGGTGAACCCGTGGTGCGAAGCGTGCTCGATGGATCGGGAGAAGATACGCCTGAGCCTGCGCAATTGCCGCCGCCGAACCGCGGCCCGTCCGATTGCCGCGAGGTGATGTTTGAGGACGTCCCGCTCACGCACTGCATCGCCGATCCGGCCAAGCACCGCATCGATATGGCCAATCTCGGCGCAGACAAGCAGCCCTTCGGCTCGCTGAGCGCCTTTGCCGCCACGGTCGATCCGGCGACGATCGCCTTTGCGGTGAACGGCGGCATGTATGGCGATGATCTCAAGCCGATCGGTTACTTCGTCCAGAAGGGTGACCGTCTGGCCGAGCTTAATCGCGGCGATGGCGACGGGAATTTCTACCTCAAGCCCAATGGCGTTTTCTTCGGCACAGGCGGGGCGTGGAAGGTGCTGGGCAGCAACACGTTCTTCAACACCGTGAAAGACCGCCCCGGGTTCGGCACGCAGTCCGGGCCATTGCTGGTGGTGGATGGCAAATTGCACCCGGAAGTTCAGGACAACGGCCCCTCCAAGGCGATCCGCAACGGCGTGGGCGTGGACGCGAGCGGCAAGGCGCATTTCGTGATCTCGGGCGGCGACATCAGCTTCGGCCAACTTGCCCGCTATTTCCGCGATGAGGTGAAGGCCGCAAACGCGCTCTATCTCGACGGGCAGGTGTCGAGCCTGTGGAACCCCGCCACCGCGCGGCAAGACACAGGCCGCGTCGGGCCGATTATCGTGGTGACGAAGCGGGGGGCAGCGCCTTCAGGGGCGGCATCAAGCGCTTTGCCATCTTCAACAGGTTAAGCATCTGCGATGGCCATGCATATTTTCTGGGTTTTTTTAATTACGTGCTGCGTTGCCGCATTCGACTACCATTACCGCTCGATCTTTGATTTCAAGCCTGAATTTTTTCAAAAGCACCATTTGTCGGACGAAAAGAGATTATTCTTTTTGCGGTATGGTCAAGCCTTTCGCTTCGGTGGTTTGATCATGATGTGGGCTGGGTTGTTGAGCTGCTATTCGGCCAGAGTCACCGAGAATTCTCTATTCCTCTATGGCGGAATTGCGATGGGACTGATCGGTGCCATGCTGCACCTTGGCGAGGTTGGTTGGCTTTTCCTCATGAAAAAAAAGAGTGATTGATTTAGGGCCCTCCGATGATCCTCGTTATCGACAATTACGACAGCTTCACCTTCAACCTCGTCCATTACCTTATGGAGCTTGGGGCCGAAGTGCGCGTCGAGCGCAATGATGCGCTGACGGCGGCAGATGCGCTGCGCACCAATGCGGCGGGCTTCCTGATCTCGCCCGGCCCCTGCACGCCCAATGAGGCGGGGATCAGCCTTGATCTGGTCGCCGCCTGCGCAGACGCGGGCAAGCCCCTAATGGGGGTGTGTCTTGGCCATCAGGCGATCGGGCAGCATTTTGGCGGACGGGTGCAGCGCGGCGGGTTGATGCATGGCAAGACCTCTGCGGTGACGCATGATGGGACGGGCGTGTTCGCCGGCATCCCCTCGCCCTTCATCGCAACACGCTATCATAGCCTTGAGGTGGTCGATGTGCCGAGCGAGTTGATCGCCAACGCCCATGCGGAGACACCGGGGGCCGATCACCCGAGCGTGATGGGTTTCCGCCATGCCGAGCTGCCGATCCACTCGGTGCAGTTCCACCCCGAAAGCATCGCCACCGAACACGGCCATGCGCTGCTCGCCAATTTCGTGCGGCTCTGCGGGTTGGAGCCGGTGCTGCCCGAAAGACTGCGCGCGTGAGCCTGCTACCCGAAGTCGCCACGCCATTGTCCGAAGCTGGGGCTGAGGCGGCGTTTGGCGTGTTGCTCGATGGCTCGCCGTCGGAAGACGCAATCGAAGCCTTCTTGGTCGCGCTGGCCAATCGCGGCGAGACCGCCGATGAAATCGCGGGCGCAGCGCGCGCGCTTCGGGCACGGCTGATCCCGATTGCAGCGCCCGATGGCGCCATTGATGTCTGCGGCACCGGTGGCGACGGCCACCATACGCTCAATGTCTCGACCGCCGTCAGCCTTGTCGTCGCGGCCTGCGGTGTTCCGGTCGCCAAGCACGGCAACCGCGCGGCCTCCTCAAAAGCGGGCGCGGCGGATACATTGGAAGCCCTCGGCCTCGATATGGACGCCGCCGGGCGCACGGCGGAAAAGACGCTGGCCGAGATCGGCATCTGCTTCCTCTTCGCCAAGAACCACCACCCGGCGATGGCACGCATCCAGCCCATCCGGGTGCGGATCGGCCAGCGCACGATCTTCAATCTGATGGGCCCGCTGTCGAACCCCGCCAAGGTGACCAGCCAGCTGATCGGTATCGCACGGCCCGCCTATGTCCCGATCTATGCAGGCGCGATGGCGCGGCTGGGCACGGGCAAATCGCTGATCGTCTCGGGCGATGAGGGGCTCGACGAACTGAGCCTCGCAGGCGGTAACGAGGTCGCGGTAGTGACCGGGCACACCTTCACCATGGAACGCATTGATGCGGGCGCGGCAGGCCTGCCCCACGCTCCGATTGAGGCGATCCGGGGCGATGATTCCAGGCACAACGCCGCCGCATTGAAGGCGTTGCTGATGGGCACGCCGGGGCCGTACCGCGATGCGGTGCTGTTCAATGCAGCGGGCGCTTTGCAAGTGGCGGGACGCGGGGCCGATTGGCGTGAACGGGCGGCGATAGCGGCTGAGGCGTTGGATTCGGGGCGGGCTTTGGCGCTGCTCGAACGCTGGATCGCCGTGGCCAAGTAACCTACCCCGTTCACCCTGAGCTTGTCGAAGGGCTGTACTTCCTCTTATTTGCCGCTCGAAGAAAAACAGTGCTTCGACAGGCTCAGCACGAACGGTAGTTTTTGAAGTGAACAAGCTCGAAGAAATCTGCGCCAACAAGGTGCTCGAAGTCGCGGCCCGCAAAGCTGCGACCTCAGCCAGCGCCTTGGCCGATCTTGCCAGCGCCCAGACCGCTCCCAGAGGCTTCGAAGCTGCGCTTCGCACCCGCGCTGCCACAGGCTACGCCCTCATCGCCGAGGTAAAGAAAGCGAGCCCCTCCAAAGGCCTGATCCGCGCCGATTTCCATCCCGCGCAGCATGCCGCCGCATACGAAGCAGGCGGCGCGGCATGCCTCTCTGTGCTGACCGACGCGCCTTACTTCCAAGGCCACGAGGACTACCTTATCGCCGCCCGCGCCGCATGCGCTCTGCCGGTGCTGCGCAAGGACTTCATGGTCGATCCGTGGCAGTGCCTCGAAGCGCGCGCCATCGGGGCCGATGCGATCCTGATCATCGTCGCCGCGCTCGAAGACACCATCATGGCCGAGATCGAAGCCGCTGCGCGCGAGCATGGTATGGACGTGCTGATCGAAGTGCATGATGAGGCCGAGTTGGATCGCGCCGCGCGCGTCCTCCAATCGCGCCTGATCGGGGTTAATAACCGCGACCTCAAGACCTTCACCACAAGCCTCGCCGTCACCGAAAGGCTCGCCCCGCTGATGCCCGAAGGAACGTTGATCGTGGGCGAGAGCGGGATCAACACCCCCGCCGATCTTGCCCGGCTTGAAGCCTCGGGCGTACGCACCTTCCTCGTCGGCGAAAGCCTGATGCGCGTTGATGATATTGCCAGTGCCACCCGCGCCCTGCTGGCACGGGCCTCCTGATCAAACCGCACACTGTCCTACACCGGCAGAATCGGGCAAGACAACGGACATGAACCCGCCCAGCACCTTTCTTGCCGCCCGCCTGATGGCATCATCGCACCAAACGGGTTTTTCGTTTCTGGACAGTGTAACCTGTGTCTCCAACACGGCCCATCAGCAAGCAAGCGAGGCTGCAAGATGAACGAAAAGGCCGGGCGACTCACGCATCTCGATGATCATGGCGCGGCGCGCATGGTTGATGTTGGAGGCAAGCCAGCGACAGCGCGGCGTGCAGTCGCATCTGGCCGCATCACCATGACCACCGCTGCACTAGAAGCGATTCGCGCCGGTAACGCCCCCAAAGGCGATGTCCTCTCGGCCGCGCGCATTGCCGGGATCATGGCGGCCAAGCGCGCGGGCGATCTGATCCCGCTGTGCCACCCGCTCGGGCTTGAGGCGGTGAATATCGACTTCTCCTATGAAGATGCCGCCATCCGCGCCACCGCCACCGCATCGCTCACCGGCCGCACCGGGGTGGAGATGGAGGCGATGGTCGCGGTCAGCGTCGCGCTGCTGACGATTTACGACATGGCCAAGGCGATCGATAAGGGCATGGTCATTTCAGAGGTCCGCCTTATCTCCAAGAGCGGCGGTAAATCGGGCGATTGGAGCGCCCCGGTTTGAACGAGCTGCTTGGCCTTGAAGAAGCGCAGGCCCGCCTGCTCGCGCTCGCGCCGCTGCTACCACTGGAAGCCATCGCCACCGAGGCCGCGCTCGGCCGCTATCTCGCCGAAGACATCCGCGCCGCACGCACACAGCCTGCCGCTGACCTCTCCGCGATGGATGGCTATGCGCTCGCCCCCGGCGCGGGGCCATGGCGGCTGGTGGGGGAGAGCCGCGCGGGTGCTCCGTTCTCCGGCGTGCTGGCCGAGGGCCAATGCACCCGGATTTCCACGGGCGCGATTGTCCCTGAAGGCGCGGACCGGGTGCTCTTGCAGGAAGACGCTCTGCGCGAAGGCGACACCATCAGCACCGCCGCCGCCGACAATCCGCCGCCCGGCCGCCATATCCGTGCGCGGGGCTTTGACTTCCATACAAGCGACCTGCTGCTGACGCGCGGCACCCGCGTCACGCCCGGCCGCCTCGCGCTGGCGCTGGCGGCAGGGCATGGGCAGGTCAGCGTGACTAGGCCTGTGCGCGTGGCGGTGATGGATAGTGGGGACGAGCTGGCGGTTGATCCCGCAAACTGCCTCCCGCACCAGATCCCAGCCAGCAATGCCGCAATGATCGCCGCGATGCTGGCGCCGCTGGGCTGTGAGGTGATGCGGCTCGGCCCTGTGCCTGATGACCGTGCCGCGCTCGCCGCTGCGCTGGCCAAGGCAGAAGATGCCGATATCCTCATCACTTCGGGCGGCGCGTCGGTCGGCGATCATGATCTGATCAGGCCCGCGCTGGCCGAGTGGGGCGCTGAGAACGCGTTCTGGAAGGTTGCGATCAAACCGGGCAAGCCGCTGCTGGTGGCGACGCGGCCACGTCCCGAGGGCGCGCAGGTGGTGCTCGGACTGCCGGGCAATCCGGTGTCGAGCTTTGTCACCGCCTTCCTGTTCGCCCTGCCGCTGGTGCGTGCCAGCATGGGCGATACCGACCCTCTGCCCCGCACAGAGACGTGCTTGGCGGGAGAGGACTTGCCTGCCATCGGCCCCCGGCGCGAGTTCCTGCGGGCGGTGCGGCATGGCGGCGCAGTGCGGCTGGCCGGATCGCAGGATTCCAGTGCACTCTCGGCCTTGGCGGCGGCGGATTGCCTGATTGATCGCCCCGCTCATGCGCCAGCGGTGCGCGCGGGCGAGGCTGTGCCGGTGTTCTACCTCCAGAATGGCTGAATCGCGCGGGTTTGCTTGACAGCGTCAGCGGGGTTGCCTAATTGTTCCTTGTTCGTTCACCTTAATGGCGGACATGAAGTGCACGCAAAGCACCAACGGCCAACCCGGCCGGTGCCTCTTGGAGCACGTGGGACTGACGCGCCGGGCCGCCAGGGCCTTGGCGTACATGCGACCAAGGGAGTTTGATCAATGCTGACGGCCAAGCAGCACGAGTTGATCCGTTTCATTCAGCTGCGGCTGGAAGAAACCGGGATTTCACCGAGTTTCGAAGAAATGAAGGAAGCGCTCGATCTGAAGAGCAAGTCGGGCGTGCACCGGCTGATCTCGGCGCTGGAGGAGCGCGGGTTTCTGCGCCGTCTGCCCAACCGGGCGCGCGCGCTTGAAGTGATCCGCCAGCCCGGCGATACAACGCCAGCGCGTAGCGGGAATATTGTGGCAATGCCGCAGCCTGCCGCGCCGCCCATGGCCGCGCCTGCCGCCGCTAATGATGTGATCGAACTGCCTTTGCATGGCCGGATCGCTGCTGGCGCTCCGATTGAAGCGCTGGAAGGTCAATCGACCCTCCCAGTGCCCGCCGCTCTGCTCGGCCCGGGGGAGCATTATGCGCTCGAAGTTTCCGGTGATTCGATGATCGAAGCCGGGATTTTCGATGGCGATTTCGCGCTCGTCCGGCGCACCAACACCGCGCGCGATGGCGAAATCGTGGTGGCGCTGGTGCGCGGCGAGGAAGCGACGCTGAAATATCTGCGCAAGGAAGGCGGCAAGGTGCGGCTCGATCCGGCCAACGCGGCCTATGATCCGCAATTCTACCGCCCTGACGAGGTTGAGGTGCAGGGCAAGCTCGCGGGCCTGCTGCGGCGCTATCATTGAGAGTTAAAGCGGGCCGGGGTCAGGCTCATGTCGGGGCAAGCATTTGCCATTCGGCGTGAAGCTATGGCTCCGGCCCGGATTAGTCCCTCTCTAGGGTCCGTTAGAGCGTTTTCCGATCACTCTGGTTCATATCCACAAGATTTGAAGTAATTGGCGCATTCGTCCGGTTGGAAGATGTCAACGAGCCTGCCGATCAGGTCCCAGAGGCCGCGAACGGTGCGTTCGCC
>JAESGE010000091.1_pt1 | contig 96100 bp, 96 predicted proteins | sample 9269601 | NCBI WGS metagenome assembly JAESGE01 (sample SAMN14515569, study PRJNA621662) | algae metagenome | isolation source: Tolypothrix brevis GSE-NOS-MK-07-07A and co-occurring heterotrophs from wet... | place: USA: Grand Staircase Escalante National Monument, Utah | collected 2006-04-16
GTCGGCTTTCCTGACCCTGGTCAAGAGTTTCTCGCAGGACGACAAGATTCGCGCCATCCATGCGCTGGAACGGCTCGATATGGCGCATCTGTTGAGCCAGCGCGCCGAGACGCTATCGGGTGGCCAGCAGCAGCGCGTGGCCATCGCCCGTGCCCTCGTGCAGGAGCCGAAGGTCATTCTCGCCGATGAGCCCATCGCCTCGCTCGACCCGCGCAATACGCAGGTGGTCATGGATGCGTTGTTCCGGATCAACCGCGATGACGGCATCACAGTGATCTGCAACCTCCACGACCTCGATATCGCCGCTAAATATTGCGACCGGCTGATCGGCATGGCCAACGGCCGGATCGTCTTCGACGATGTGCCCGCTGCGTTGACCCGCGAGGTTGCGGCCGAACTTTACGGCCTCGAGGCCAAGGATGCCGGAGCCGAAGCGCTGGATGCGCTGGAAGCCATCGTCCACGCCCAGCAAGTCAAGAAAGCCGAAGCGGCGAAATCGTCCGCGGCTGCCTGAACTCGTACAATCGCCCACCGAACCCAGGAGTAAACCCATGTCGACACGTCGCACCGTCCTGCGTCTCGCAGGCTCAAGCCTTGCGGCCACAGCCTTTGCGTCCATTGCCTTTTCCGCCAGCGCCCAAGCGCAGGACTGGAAAGCCAAGTTTCCGGAACTGGTGTATGCGACGGTCCCCGCCGAGAACGCTTCGGGCGTAACCGAGCGCTTCGCTCCTTTCATTGCCTATCTTTCAAAGGAACTGGGGGTAAAGGTCACGCTGCGTGTGGCCAACGACTACGCCGCCGTCATCGAGGGGCAGCGAGCCGGTAACATTCATATCGGCGATTATGGTCCGTCATCCTATGTCCGTGCCCACACTGTCTCCAATGGCGGCGTAAACGCCTTTGCGACACTCCGTGCCACCGATGGTTCAACGGGGTATTATTCCGTCGCCTATGCGAAGACATCGGCAGCCGGCAGCAAGCTGGAAGATTTCAAGGGCAAGAACCTGTGCCTGGTCGACCCCAACTCGACCTCTGGCAACAACGTGCCCCTGTATTCCATGAGCAAGATGAAGATCGAGCCAACGACGTTCTTCTCGAATGTCGTGAATGCCGGAAGCCATGAGAATGCTGTGATGGGCGTTCAGCAGGGCACCTGCGATATCGGCTTCAACTGGTGGAATTCCGAAGACGACTCAAATCTGTCGCGCATGGCCAACAAGAAAATGGTCAAGGCCGAGGATTTCAAGATCGTCTTCAAATCCGAAAAGATTCCTGGCTCACCTTATGCTGTGTTGACGTCGCTGCCGGCTGATCTCAAGGCCGCCATCGCCAAGGCCTTTTTCGATGCGCCGACCAAGGACAAGGCCGCTTTCGACAAGCTCAGCGACGGCAAGTCGCCTGGCTTCGCCCCCGTCAAGCATGAGGACTACAACGTCACGATCGAGCTTCAAAATTTCGTCGACGCACTTCGGAAGAAAAAGTCCTCCTGATCCGGCTGCTGTTTTGACACAGGCCGGCGGGTCTTCCCGCCGGCCTTTTTGCCGGGGCCATTATCATGACGACAGTCGAAAATGCCGCCGCGAGCGTGCGAAACCATAGCTCGGCCTATCGCCGCGAAGTCTCGCGCAAACGGCGCCAGACAGCGATTGGCTTCGTCATTCTTGCAGCCTGCATTTACATCGCAGCGCGCGGTTCCGAGGTCGACCCCGTAAGGTTTGCCGACAATGTCTGGCGTTTCCCAAAATACATCAACGATACGTTGCCAGCACTGCGCTGGGCCTCGCTCGGGGATGATCTGGCGGAGTGGTACTGGGGCCTCGGCAAATGGTCCCATTTGCTGTTGCAAACGCTGCTGATCGCCTATGTCGGTACGGTGCTCGGCGCCATCGGCGGTTTTTTCCTGTCGTTCATGGCTGCCGCCAATCTTGGCCGGTCCGGGTTCGTTCGCATTGCCGCAAAGCGGTTTCTCGAGTTCGCCCGCACGGTTCCGGAAATCGTCTTCGCGCTGATTTTTGTCATCGCCTTCGGGCTTGGACCCTTGCCGGGCGTACTCGCCATCGCAATCCACACCATGGGCGCTCTTGGCAAGCTGTTCTCGGAAGTCGTCGAGAACATCGACATGAAGCCAATCGACGGACTGACCGCGACCGGGGCGAGTTGGTGGCAGATGGTGCGATTCGCGGTCGTCCCGCAAATACTGTCGAATTTCGCCAGCTACTCGCTGCTGCGCTTCGAGATCAATGTGCGCGGGGCATCGATCATGGGCTTTGTCGGTGCCGGTGGCATTGGCCAGGATCTGATCGAGGCGATCCGCAAGTTCTATTTCACCGATGTCAGCGCGATCCTTTTGCTGATCATCGTCACAGTCATGGTCATCGATTTCGCCACCGAACGACTGCGGCATGCGCTGCTCAGCCTGGAGAATCAGCGATGAGCGTCCTGATCTCTGCGGCCGACCGGGCCGATATCGCTTTTCGTCATCGCGCGGTGATCGCCGGCTCATTGCGGACTCGCATTACGACATGGCTTGTTGCCCTCGCGCTGATCGGGTTGCTTGTTTATGGCATTATTTCGCTTGATGTCTCCTTCTGGCGCGTCCTGAACGGTTTCGGCAACCTTGGCACCTTTGTCGTGCTGATGATGCCGCCGAATCCCGAAACCTGGGCACGAACGTGGCTATTTGTCGGTGCCCTAGGTGAAACCGTGGCGATCGCCTTCCTCGGCACCATATTGGCCGCCATTCTGGCTTTTCCGCTGGGCTTCCTTGCCGCCCGGAATGTCGTCGCCAACCGGATCGTTCATTTCTTCGCGCGCCGCAGCCTCGATACGGTGCGCGGCGTCGATGCGCTGATCTGGGCACTGATCTGGGTCAATGTCGTCGGCCTCGGCCCGTTCGCGGGTATGCTGGCGATCATGACCGGCGATCTTGGCGCCTTCGGCAAGCTGTTCTCCGAAGCGATCGAAGCCGCCGACCGCAAGCCCGTCGAGGGTGTGACGTCGAATGGCGGCAGCCGGCTACAGGAAATCCGCTTTGGCCTGATCCCGCAGGTTCTTCCCGTCATCGCGGGACAGGTGCTGTACTACTTCGAGTCGAACACACGCTCGTCGACAATCATCGGTATTGTCGGCGCGGGAGGTATCGGTCTTTATCTTGCCGAATCGATCCGCACCCTCGAGTGGCAGCAGGTCTCGTTCCTCATCCTGCTGATCTTGGTGACCGTGACCGTGATCGACCAGATCTCAAGCAGGCTGCGCTTCGCGATCATTGGCGAGCGGGCGCTCTGATCTTCAGGAGTCGGCGAAGGGCTCGATCACCATTTCCATCCGGTCGCCGGCGAAAACGCCTTCAACGAGATGGATCGGCGTCATATCCGAAAGCGCGTCGAGACCGGTCGATTGCAGGACGGGCGCGGCGTTCGGAAGCTGCAGCAGCGTGCATTCGCGCTCGGTGGCGAAGCGCGCCGAGAGACGCGTCGATATCCGGTTGTAGTCGGAGACGCCCGCGGACTTCAGCGCGCCAGTGATCGAGGCGTCGGCGGCGAGAAGCTGTTCGGGCAAATCGGGGAAACGCTTGAGATCGAACATATGCACACCCGTCGAGACAGGCACCTCGCCGGCGAAATTGACGATGCGAATCCGCCAGACGCGGGCGCCGGCCGCAAGTCCGAGCGCGGCCCTCACGGGCGCCGGTGCCTCGATGATGCTGCGATTGATCAGTTCGCCGCGAACGTTGATGCCCGCAGCCGCGAAATTCGTGCGCAGGCTGACGCGGCGCCCCAACCGGTAGGGAAATCTGCGGCCTGTCACGCGGGTGCCGCGCCCGCGCTCGACCGTCACCAGACCCTGTTCGGCAAGGTAGCGATAGGCCTGGCGAATGGTGTGGCGATGAACGCCATGGATCTGTGCCAGTTCGATCGAGGCTGGAAGCGTGGCGCCGGTCGGATAAAGACCTTCATCGATGCCGGTCCGGATCGTCTCAGCGATCCGCTGCCAGGCCGTGGCCAAGGGCATGACGGCCGCATTCTCGGCCGGCATCGCTGTCATCAACGCGTCATCCAAAATGTATAGACCTTCTGCCATCGGTAAACTAAGAATAGTCTAGACATTCACGAATGACCAGAGCGAATGCACTGATGGCATCACCGGCCGCGACCTCTGACAATTCCCGCCGCCAGGCCTGGATGGCGGTGTTGGCCCGCGTCAGTCGGAGCGAAATCGAGGCTCTGGTCGAGCGGCTGGGGCCGCTGCCGCCATTCGGGGTGCTAAAGCCAGCCGAAACCGGCACGGTGATGGTCGAAGCCCGCGCTGGTGGCACCGGCCGACGCTTCAATGCCGGCGAGGCGACGATGTGCCGTTGTGTGATCAGGCTGGGGACGGGCGAAGTCGGCTTTGCCTATGCCTTGGGGCGCGATGCCATCAAAGCGGAAATGTGCGCGGTGATCGACGCGCTCCTCCAGCGCGATCCTGACGGCGCGTGGCATGACGGCATCGCCGACATCGCCCGCGATCAGGCGGCCCGGCGGGAACTGGTCTCGCGCAAGGCCGCCACGACGAAGGTCGCATTTTTCACGCTTGTACGGGGAGACGCGGGATGAACGATCACAACCCGCCGACAAGGGACCGTCAGTCGGCGCCGGCAACCTTGCGGACATTGCATCGTGGTTTTCAGACACCGGTATTCGAGGCGCAAAGCGTGTTCCGGGCGGTGCTGACCGCTCTTTCAGAGCCAGGCTTTCCACGCCGGATCGATGTCGATGTCTCCGCGCCCGAAGGGCTGCATCCTGCGACGGCGGCGATCCTGCTGGCGCTGGCGGATTTCGAGACGCCGGTCTGGCTGCCACCGGAGCTTGCGCGGGGCGAGGCGGGAGCCTGGGTCAGGTTTCATTGCGGCTCGGTGCTGGTCGAGGATTCGCAACGTGCGGTGTTCGCGGTCGTCGACGGCTCCACGCGAGCGCCCCGCCTCGATCAATTCTGTGTCGGCAGCGACCAGTTTCCCGACCGCTCGACCACCGTGCTTCTGCAATGCGTGGCCTTCGACGCCGGCGAACCGATGGTGCTTTCCGGCCCGGGCATCGAAACACGGCGCGGCCTGGCTGTCGACGGCCTTCGCGCGGCGTTTCGCGATGAATGGGCCGCGAATGCGAAGCTTTATCCTGTGGGTGTCGATGTGTTGTTGGTGGCGGACGCGACAATCGTCGGTTTTCCCCGGACCACGCTGATCGAGGAGCAGGTCTGATGTATGTCGCGGTCAAGGGCGGGGAGGCCGCCATCCTCGCCACGCATGAACGCCTTGCCGAAAGCCGGCGTGGCGATGACGCCGTGCCATCGCTCAGTGTCGCGCAGATCCGCGAGCAGATGAGCCTCGCCTGCGCGCGGGTGATGAACGAGGGTTCGCTTTACGATCGCGATCTCGCAGCTTTGGCGTTGAAACAGTCGCAGGGCGACAGCATCGAGGCCGCCTTCCTGATGCGCGCCTATCGCACGACCCTGCCGCGCTTTGGCTCGTCGGTGCCTGTTGATACGGCCACGATGCTGATCCAGCGGCGGATTTCGGCGACCTACAAAGACTTGCCGGGCGGGCAGGTGCTGGGGCCAACCTACGACTACACGCACCGCCTGTTCGACTTCGCGCTGATGGATGGGGAAGAGCCATTGGCGTCTGGTGCCATTTCGTCCGAACCGCTCGATGCGACGATGCCGCGCGTTCCCGACATTCTCGGGGCCGAAGGCCTGATGGAGGCGGAGTTGCCGCCCGAAGGCGATCCTCGCCCGTTCGATCTCACCCGCGAATCGGTTGTCTTTCCCGCGACGCGGGATGTGCGCCTGCAATCGATGGCGAGGGGCGACGAAGGATTCCTGCTCGGTCTTGGCTATTCGGTGCAGCGGGGCTTTGGGGGCAATCATCCCTTCGCCGGCGAGTTGCGAATGGGGGAGGTGGCCGTCAGTTTTGTGCCGGAAGAACTCGGTTTCGCGGTCGATCTCGGCGATATCGTGCTGACCGAATGCCAGATGGTGAACCAGTTCGACGGTTCGAAGGATGTGCCGCCGCAATTCACTCGTGGTTACGGCCTCGCCTTCGGGCATGCCGAGCGCAAGGCGATGTCGATGGCGCTCGTCGACCGCGCCCTGAAGGCAGCCGAACTGGGTGAGGAGGCCAGCTACCCAGCGCAGCAGGATGAATTCGTGATGTATCATTCGGACAATGTCGAGGCCGCTGGCTTTGTCGAACATCTGAAGCTGCCCCATTACGTCGACTTCCAGGGTGAACTGGAACTGATCCGCCGTATCAGGCAGGAGCGCGAACGGAAGATGCGGAGCGCGGCCTCAGATCCCCTCCAGGAGGCCGCCGAATGAACACCTCGTTCCAGCCGATCGCGAGCCCCGACGCGCACTACAACTATGCCTACCTCGACGAGCAGACGAAGCGGATGATCCGCCGCGCCTTGCTGAAAGCCGTGGCGATCCCGGGCTACCAGGTGCCCTTCGGCTCACGGGAAATGCCACTGGCACGGGGCTGGGGAACTGGCGGCATCCAGATCACCGCCGCGCTCCTGGGGCCGTCCGATGTGCTGAAGGTCATCGACCAGGGAGCCGATGACACGACCAACGCGGTCTCGATCCGCCGTTTCTTCGAGCGCACGGCGGCGGTCAGGACGACCACGGCGACGAGCGACGCGACCATCATCCAGACCCGCCATCGGATTCCGGAGGAGGGGCTGAAGGCAGGGCAGGTCCTGGTTTATCAGGTTCCCATGCCCGAGCCGTTGCGCAAGCTCGAGCCGCGCGAGGCTGAAACCCGCAAGATGCACGCCTGGGCCGAGTACGGACTGATGCAGGTCAGGCTCTACGAGAGCATCGCGAGGTTCGGTGAGGTAACGACGACCTACGATTATCCGGTCAGCGTCAACGGCCGCTACGTGATGGCGCCAAGCCCGATTCCGAAATTCGACAATCCAAAGATGCACATGTCGCCTTGTCTGCAACTGTTCGGGGCGGGGCGCGAGAAGCGGATTTACGCGATTGCGCCCTATACCAGCGTGCGCAGCCTTGATTTTGATGACCATCCGTTCCGCATTCAGTCTTGGGCCGAGCCTTGCGGCCTGTGCGGCGCCGCCGACAGCTATCTCGACGAGGTCGTGACCGACGATTCCGGAGGCCGGATGTTCGTCTGTTCCGACAGCCATCATTGCGAGACGCGGCGCGCTCAGGGCCATGCCGGACCAATGCTGGCGAATGCTTCGGCCCTTGGGCTTGTGGGCAAGGTCGGCGATGCACCTGAAGCGGAGGCGAAGTCATGAACGCAATGGTTTCAACTCGATCCTTAGCAGGCGAAACGGCTGCCTTGTTGCACGCGCGCGGCGTCACGCGCCACTACGGTGAGCGCATCGGCTGCCAGGATGTCTCCTTCGATCTCTGGCCAGGCGAGGTCTTGGGCATCGTCGGCGAATCCGGTTCGGGAAAATCGACCCTTCTGCGCTGCTTGGCCGGTATCGACCAGCCCACAGCGGGAGAAGTGCTGTTCAATCATGCGGGACGGCCACTCGACATCTTCTCGATTGCCGAACAGGAACGGCGCCACCTGATGCGCACGGCGTGGGGCATCGTCCACCAGAACCCGCGCGACGGTTTGCGCATGAACGTCTCGGCCGGCGGCAATGTCGGCGAGCGCCTGATGGATCGCGGCGATCGACATTACGGCAGAATTCGTGAGGCCGCGCTCGATTGGCTGGCTCGGGTCGAGATCGAGAATACCCGGATCGACGACCAGCCACGGCAATTCTCCGGTGGGATGCAGCAGCGACTACAGATCGCGCGCGTGCTGGTTTCCGAGCCACGGCTCGTATTCATGGATGAGCCGACAGGCGGGCTGGATGTTTCGGTGCAAGCGAGGCTCCTCGACCTGCTACGCGTCCTCGTTCGCGATCTCGATCTGGCGGCGGTCATCGTCACCCATGACCTCGCGGTGGCGCGCCTGCTGACCGACCGGCTGATGGTGATGAAGGACGGCTTCGTCGTCGAGCACGGGTTGACCGACCAGGTGCTCGACGATCCGCAGCACGCATATACCCAGTTGCTGACATCAGCCGTGCTGACGGTCTGAATCCATGCGCAGACCCTCGACCCGGCGGTTCCGTCATCCGCGCGTCATCGATATCGGAGAATGACCCGTTCCATGACAACAACTCCAGATCAGACAACGGATCGGGTGCCGACCGCGAGGACAATGATCCGCGTCGCGAACGTTACCAAGGCGTTCACGCTGCACAATCAGGGCGGCGTTCGGCTGCCTGTGTTCGACGATGTCAGTTTCTGCGTCGAATCAGGCGAGGCTTTGGTCCTGGCCGGCGCGTCGGGCGCCGGAAAATCCAGCCTGTTGCGTATCCTTTACGGCAACTACCTGCCGACCTCTGGAAAGATCGAGATCAGGCATGAGGGAGGCATGGTCGATATCGTTTCGGCCCTGCCGCGCACGGTGCTGGACGTGCGCCGACACACGCTCGGCTTCGTCTCCCAGTTCCTGCGGGTCATTCCTCGCGTCAGCACGCTCGACATCGTGCGCGATCCCCTGCTGGCGAGAGGAGTTGCCGTCGACGAGGCGACGGAGCGGGCCGGCGCGATGCTGGCGCGGCTGAATTTACCCGAGCGGCTCTGGTCCCTGGCGCCCGCAACCTTTTCCGGAGGCGAGCAGCAGCGGGTCAATATCGCCCGCAGTTTCGTCGACCCTTCGCCGGTGATGCTGATCGATGAACCGACCGCTTCGCTTGACGCCGCCAACCGGGACGTGGTGGTGGAACTGATTGCCGAAGCAAGGCAGCGCGGTTCGGCGATCGTGGGCATCTTCCATGATGAGGCCGTACGTGTCCGCGTCGCCACCCGCTACCTTGAGATGACCGAATTCAGGAAGGCCGCATGATGCAGACCATTTTGACCAATGCCCGGCTGATCCTGGAGAGCGAAGTCGTCACCGGAACGATCGTCTTCGATGGTTCGAGCATCCTTTCCGTCGATTCCGGTCGGTCCTCTCTGCCGGCGGCGATCGATGCCGAGGGCGACTACGTCGCGCCCGGACTCGTCGAGATGCACACCGACAATATGGAAAAGCACTTCATGCCCCGGCCGAAGGTTTTCTGGCCGAACGGGCTTGCCGCCGCGCTCGTTCACGACGCGCAGATGGCGGCGGCGGGCGTGACGACGGTCTACGACGCGGTCTGCGCGGGCACGCCCTTCACCGCCAAGGATTACCGCAAGGACATTTTCGACGATGTGATGAAGGCGTTGCGCCAGGGCAATGCCAGCAATGTTTTTCGCATCGATCACCGCATTCACATGCGATGCGAACTGACCAGTCCCGGCCTGCTCGCCGACATCGAGCCCTATCGCGAAGACCCGCTGGTGCAACTTGTCTCGCTGATGGATCACACGCCGGGCCAGCGTCAATGGCGCGACATCCAGCATCTGAAGACCTATTCGCTTGGCACCGGCAAGACCGAGGCCGAATTCGACGCGGACGTGAAGGTCCGGACCGAGGAGGGCGACCGCTACGTGCCGGGCAACTGGAGCGCGGTCGTCAACATGTTCAAGACGCGGGGAATCCCGATCGCGACCCATGACGACACCACCGTCGAGCATGTCGAACAGGGCGTTGCGTCTGGGGCCGTCATCTCCGAATTCCCGACGACGATCGAGGCGGCGGCGGCGGCGAAGGAGCGCGGCCTCGCGACCATTGCCGGGGCGCCGAATGTCGTGCGCGGTGGCTCGCATTCGGGCGGCGTGTCGGTGTCGGAACTGGCGGAACTCGGTCTTCTCGACGGAATGTCCTCGGATTACGTGCCCGCGAGCCTCCTTCAGGCGGTGCAAAAGCTGCATGCCCGCCACGGTATCGGTCTCGCGCAGGCCATGGCCATGGTGACATGGAAAGTGGCCGACATTCTCGGGCTCGACGATCGTGGCCATCTGAAAGCCGGGCTGCGGGCTGATGTCGTGCGGTTCAGCGTGATCGACGACACGCCGATCGTGCGCGCGGTATGGTCGCAGGGCACGCGGGCCTTCTGATCCGCAAGCTGATCGCAGGGGCTCGGGAGATCCTGAACGATGTCAGCAACGGCGCGCTACGCGATCTACTATGCTCCTGACCCCGGCTCCGCCCTCTGGCGGTTCGGCAGCGGGGTCATCGGCTACAATGCCGCGAACGCAACCGACCTGCCGCTCAACATTCCGGTCGGTTGCACTGATCTCGATTGGCACCAACTGACGCGGGAGCCGCGTCGCTATGGCTTCCACGCGACGCTCAAGGCGCCGTTCCGCCTCGGGCAGGAGGCCACGGAACATGGCCTCATCGCGCTCACCGAAAAGGTGGCCGCGACGGAAGCAGCATTCGAACTCGATGGATTGCGCGTTGCCTTGCTTGGCTCCTTTGTGGCACTGGTGCCGGCGCGCGATACCGGCGTGCTCAACGGCTTCGCGATGCGGATCGTCGAGGCGTTCGAGCCGATGCGCGCCGCCCTGACCGAGGAGGAGATGACGCGGCGTCTCAAGGTGCCGCTCAGCCCGGCTCAGCGCATCAATCTCGACAGCTATGGCTATCCTTATGTCGGCGCCGAATTCCGCTTCCACATGACGCTCACCGGATCGCTGCCGGCCACCATCCGCGACCGTGTCGCCACCGCCCTTGCATCCGCCTACAAGGCCGCCATCGCGCCCGGCCCACTGCGGATCGACCGGATCGCGCTATTCGTGCAGGACAGCGCGGATGTTCCGTTCCGGATTCTGCGCACGTTCGACCTGTGTCCGCTCAGCGCGGGAGGCGCGCGGTGAGCGGGCTTGTTTCAGTCCCGCGCGTGATCGGGTTGGCGGAAGGCCGCGTCGCCGGGGGTGCCACGGGGCGTTCCGGAACCGCGCAATCCTGTCAGCACCTGGACGAATTCAGCCGTCGCCTCGGCGATCGTCCGGTCGTTTTCGATGGTGACGAGTGCAGCGCTTGTCGTGCTCAGTCCGCGTTCGCGTTCGAGGCGGGTTTTGATGATTTCGGCCGTCTCGCGGCCGCGCGCGAAGAGGCGGGCGGTCAGCACGTCGACCGGCGCCGTCACATGGATGACGACCACCTTGTCGGCCAGACGCTCGGCAGCGGAAAGCGCCCCGCGCGAGACATTGGCGACCACGATTTTGCCTGCCTGGATATCGGAGAGGATGGCGGCGGGTATACCGTATCCCAAACCGTGCGCGCGCCACGACAGGGCAAAGGCCCCGGCCCGCTCGGCTGCCTCGAACGCCGCCTCGCTGACGCTGTCATGCACTTCGCCGCCGGCATCGGCATCGCGGGTAATGACGCGGCGCACGAAGCTGAACGCGATCTCATGCCTCAAGGCCATGCGTGCCGCGTCCATCAACGTGTCCTTGCCGGCTCCCGACGAGCCCACGACAAGCACCAATGCGCCAGGATGCCCGGAAACCGGCACCTCCGACGGCCGATCGAAGCAAGTGGCATCGCGATGCGACCCATCGGATTGCAGAGAAGGAATGATTGACATGGCGCTCAGGACACTCGGTCTGGAACCCTTGATCGCGCCGACCGCGAGCGTCCGCCAATCGCAACTTGGCCGATACACCGAGGTGGGCGAGAGGACATCGATCGTCGAAACGACGATCGGGGATTATTCTTACATCGTGAACGATGGAAATGTCATTTACACGACAATCGGCAAGTTCTGCTCGATCGCGGCGATGGTCCGGATTAATCCGGGCAACCACCCGATGCAGCGCGCCAGTCAGGCGCATTTCACCTACCGGGCCAGCGCCTATTTCGATGACGCCGAGGACGAAGCCGACTTCTTCGCGTGGCGGCGCTCGACACCGGTAACGATCGGGCATGATGTCTGGATCGGCCACGGGGCCGTCATCCTGCCGGGCCGCGCGATCGGCAACGGGGCGGTGATCGCGGCCGGCGCCGTCGTCACCAAGGATGTCGATCCTTACACGATCATCGCTGGCGTGCCGGGAAAACCCGTGCGCCGCCGCTTTCCTGCGCCCATCGCCAAAGAACTTCAGGCGATGGCCTGGTGGGATTGGGAGCATGACAAGCTGCGCCTTGCCCTTCCGGATTTCCAGAAGCTTCCGGTCGAGGACTTCATCGCCCGGTATCGCTGAGCATGTGCGTTCGTAGAAGGCCGAATCGGAACATCGCAATGCACGCCAGGGTTATTTCGGTCAGCCGCAGCGCGGTCCATGGCTTTCACAAGACTGTTGCAACAGAGATCAGCCTGCGCGCCGGCCTTGGCGTCGCGGGGGATGTCCATGAAGGTGTCACCGTGAAACACCGCTCACGGGTCGCTGTCGATCCGACGCAGCCGAATTTGCGGCAGGTGCACCTGATCCATGCCGAATTGTTCGACGAATTGCGGGCGAAGGGCTTCGCGATCGCGCCGGGTGATCTTGGCGAGAATGTCGTGACGCAAGGCCTGGATCTGCTGCAATTGCCAACCGGCACGATCCTGCATCTGGGCGAGACCGCCCGGATCGAGATCACGGGCCTGCGCAACCCTTGCATCCAGATCGATCGCTTCAGGCCCGGCCTGCTGAAAGAGGTGCTCGGCAAGGCGCCGGGTGGAAAGGTCATCCGCAAGGCAGGAATCATGGGCGTTGTGCTGGAAAGCGGGACGATACGCGCCGGTGACGCGGTCAGGGTCAGTCTGCCGCAAGAGCCACATCGGCCGCTCGACCGGGTCTGACCAACTTCCTTGTTCCCTCAAGACTAAAATGCCGCGCGTTATGACGCGCGACGATATCGCTATGGAATGGTAACGGGGCTTTGGGAGGCAGCACTCAGTTGAGCTTGCCGCGCACGTCCTTCAGGCCGGCGTCGATTGCGGCAATGCCCGCCGGGCCGCTCATCTGCTGGCGCAGCACAATCTCGGCGGCGCGGGTGGCAGCCTCGGCGGCTGCGGCGCGGACATCGTTCATCGCGCTGGTTTCAGCCTGGGCGATCTTGGCCTCGGCGGTCTTGGTGCGACGGGTCACGAAGTCGGCGAGCTTGGCCTCGGCCTCGTGGGCAAGGCGTTCGGCATCCTCCCTGGCTTGTGAAATGATGCCTTCCGCCTCGGCTTCGGCTGCCTTGCGCTTGGCTTCGTATTCGGCAAGCAAGTGCCTGGCTTCCTCGCGGAGGCGCTTGGCCTCGGCGAGTTCATCGGCGATCAGCTTGCCCCGGTTGTCGAGCGCCGATGTGACGGCGCCAGCCGCACCCATCTTCAGGGCGATCAGGACAAAAATTCCGGTGGCGATGGCGACCCAGAATGTCGGATTGCTCAGCATCGAATCAGACCTTCATCGCTGTCTTGACGGCGGTGGCGACGTCACTGGCCGGGGGAGCGCTACCCGTCAGCCGCTGAACGATGGCACCAGCGGCATCGGCGGCGATGCTCTCGACATTCGCCATCGCCGAGGCCTTGGCTTTCTCGATTGTCGCTTCCGATGCGGCGATCTTTCCGGACAACTCAGCTTCGATTGCCTTGCGCCGGGCCTCGCTCGACGCATTCACCGTATCGCGCGTGCTCCGTGCGATGCCTTGCGCCTTGTTCCGCGCATCCGACAGCGCCTGTTCGTAGGCGACACCGGCCGCCTCCGCCTGCGATTTGGCGGCTGCGGCCTCATCGAGATCCTTGGCAATGCGGCTGGTGCGATCGGCGATCACACCGCCAAGGCCCGGCACCACGACCTTGGACATGAACCAGTAGAGAAAGCCGAACGTGAGCACGAGCCAGAGCAGTTGCGACGGGAAAGTCTCCGCAGCGAAGGGCGGAAACGTCCCACTCGCCGCGTTATGAGCCACGTCTGGCGCGGTGGTCACAGGGGTTGCCATGCCGTTGGCCTCGTTTTCATGGACCTGACCCGGACGGACCAGGTGGTCCGTGCCGGATCGTTCAATTAGCGTCAGCGCATGCCGGGCAGCGCGGCCCGGCCTTCGATCAGACGGCGAACAGCAGCAGCAGGGCGATCAGCAGCGAGAAGATGCCGAGCGCTTCGGTCAAGGCGAACCCAAGAAGCAGCGTGCCACGCTGGCCATCGGCCGCCGACGGATTGCGCAGTGCGCCCGACAGGAACTGACCGAACAGGTTGCCGAGGCCGATACCCGCGCCGGCCATGCCGAGACAGGCCAAACCGGCACCGATATACTTTGCTGCGACGGGATCCATTTGAAGAACTCCTTTGGGGTAGTCAGGGTTGGGGTTGGAATAAAGGGTGGGAGATAACGTGCGCTTCGCTTTCAGTGACCCGGATGAAGCGCGTCGTGGAGATAGATGCAGGTCAGCACCGCGAAGACGTAGGCCTGCAGCACGGCGACCAGCAACTCCAGCGCCGTCAGGGCGACGGTAAGCGCGAGAGGCAGCGGCGACAGGATAGCCCAGCCACCGGCGAAGAGCAGGCTCGCGACAAAGCCCGCGAAAATCTTGAGAGCGATGTGCCCCGCCAGCATGTTGGCGAACAGACGCACCGACAGGCTGATCGGGCGCGATATGAACGAGATCACCTCGATCGGCACCAGGATCAGCAGCATCGCGGGATGAACGCCAGACGGCACGAACAGCCCGAAGAAATGCGAGCCATGCTTGGCGATGCCATAGATGATCACCGTCAGGATGACGAGCGCGGCGAGGGCCGCCGTGACGATCAGGTGGCTGGTGACCGTGAAGGCACCGGGAATCATGCCGATCAGGTTGGCGACGAGTACGAACATGAACAGCGAGAACACCAGCGGCAGAAACTTCATGCCGTCGTGGCCCGCTGAGTCTCGAACCGTGCCGGCCACGAACTCATAGGCCATTTCAGCCAAGGCCTGGGCGCGGCCCGGAACCAACGCTCGGGATCTCAGGGCATACGTAAAGAACAACGAGATCACGCCAACGGCAATGACCATGAAGAGGGCCGAGTTGGTGAAGGCGATTTCGTGACCACCAATCCTGCCGAGGGGCACGAGTGTCTTGATCTCGAATTGTTCGATCGGACCGGCCATCGTCGCCCTCTAAACCTTTATGCGTAATGCGCCTGGTGCGACGCGCGGCGTGGCTCAGCCACGCCGTGTTTTGATCATCCCGGCCGCGCGCATGACGTTCACGACGGCAGCTGCGAAGCCGAGAAGCAGAAAGACAATCAGCCCCCATGGCGACGTTCCAAGCGCTTTGTCAAACGCCCAGCCAACGCCAAAGCCGACAATGATGCCAGCTATGAACTCGGTCGACAGCCGGAAAGCCTGCCCGAGACCGGAGCGATCACCGGATGAACGTTCCGCCTCACGCTCCGCCTCCTGCTTGCCCGATGCCGCGCCGAGGCGGGCATCAAGCGACTGGAGTCGGCGGGCGAGTGCCTCGTCGTCTGGCTGGCGCGGCCCCTCGTCTGAGCCCCGCCCCGCCGGATCGTGCCCGTTCGTCATGGAACGAAAAACACCACTGCGAGACAACAATCGGAACGCCAATTCGCAAGGATACGGCGTTTCCGCGACTCCTTGAAATCGCGGGCAACATATTTGCCGGTCCATACCCTGTCAAGGACGGATGACCACAATGCAAGACATTGAAATATCTTGGATTTCTTGTGAATTACCTGGAGCTTGCCCAATCGTCGCGCAAGATAACCGGAATAATCGCCTCAAACAGCCTCGCGAATGGTCTCGGCGGTTTCGAGATCGACCGAGACAAGCTGGCTAACTCCCTGTTCGGCCATGGTGACGCCGAACAGGCGGTCCATCCGAGCCATGGTGATCGGATTGTGGGTGATCAGGATGAAGCGTGTATCGGTCTGCCGCGCCATATCGGCCAGCAGGTCGCAATAGCGCTCGACATTGGCGTCGTCGAGCGGTGCGTCGACCTCGTCCAAGACGCAGATGGGCGAGGGATTGGTCAGGAACACCGCGAAGATCAGCGCCGTCGCGGTCAGTGCCTGTTCGCCGCCAGACAGGAGCGTCATGGTCTGAGGCTTCTTGCCCGGCGGGCGGGCGAAGATCTCGAGCCCCGCCTCCAGCGGATCGTCCGAATCCACGAGCTTCAATTCGGCCGTTCCACCATCGAACAAGGTCGAGAACAGGGTCAGAAAATGCCCGTTGACGATCTCGAATGCGGCAAGAAGCCGCTCGCGCCCTTCCTTGTTGAGGGAGCCGATGGCCTGACGCAGGCGGCGGATGGCTTCCGTCAGATCGTCGCGCTCGGTCACCAACTCTTCAAGCCGGGCGCTGACCTCGGTCAGTTCGTCGTCGGCTCGCAGGTTCACAGCGCCGAGGCGCTCGCGTTCGGAACGCAGGTCGGTGAGCCGCCGCTCGATACTATCGCCGGTCGGCAGCGGATCGCCGGCCCTGATGCCAGCAAGCCCGAAGAGGCCGGCAGCGTCGGTGTCGAGCGTGTCCGCAATCAGGCGCAGGATTTCCTCGTGACGCGCCCGCGCTGCCTCCAGGCGCACCTCCGCCGCCGCCCGTGCCTCCCGGACGGATGAGAGGGCGTCGAGCGCCAAACGCGCGGTCCTGTCGGCGGCGCCCTGGGCCGTTTCGCCCTCGGCCAGCCGGTCCGCTCCCGCCTTGCGTTCGGCTTCAGCCGACGCAATCGCCGACAGGATCCGGCGCCGTTCCACGAGATAGCTGTCGGGCGCCTCGGCGAGCTTCGATTCTTCCGCTTTCGCAGCGGCCAGCCGATCGCGCATTTCGGCCGTCGCCCCATCGCTTCGCGCGGCCCGTTCCCGCCAGGCCTTCATCTCGCCGGAAATCGCATCTCGGCGGCGTTGGCGCAACTCGGCCTCGCGTTGCAATGTCTGGACCTGGGCGCGGGCCTCAGAGGCCGCGACGCGGCGTTCGGCGACGCCGGCACGGGCGGCGAGAAGGTCATGTTCGAGGGCGGGGGCCGCCGTCAGGCCAGCCAGCGCCTCACGGGAGGCACCGGCCTGAGCTTGCGCCTCGCTTTCGCTGAGCTTCAAGCGGTCGATGGCCTCGATCAGCGAGGTGCGGCGAGCGGCGGTGGCGGCCGCCTTCCGCTCAGCCGCCGTCAGCTGCTCGCGCGTCAGGTCGAGCCCGCGGCGCGCGCCGCGCGCCGCCTCAATCGCTGATACTTCCAGCTGGATCGCGGCCTTCACCTCCGCTTGCAGGGCTTCGGCGGTGTCGCGGGCCTGTTCGGCCGCCTCGCGCGCCGCCTGGGCCTCGCGTTCCAGGTCGCCGAGCCGGTTTTTTTCGGCAAGGCGGCGGGCGGCGGCGGAAGGCGCCTCGGCCGCACTCGTGAAGCCATCCCAGCGCCAGATGTCGCCCTCGCGCGAGACCAGCCGCTGGCCAGGCTTCAAGCCGGAACGCAAAGCGGGGCCATCGCTGCGGGCCACGACGCCGATCTGCCTGAGGCTCCGCGTCAGCGCTGACGGCGCGCGGACATAGGCGGCAAGCGTTTCGACGCCGGAGGGCAGCGGTGCGTCGTTTTCGCCAAGGCCGGTATCGAACCAGTGCGCGGGGGCGGCGGTGCTGGACGAGGCGTCGAGATCCTCGCCAAGGGCTGCGCCCAGCGCGGTCTCAAAACCCTTGGCGACGCTGACCGCGTCCAGAATGGCAGGCCAAAGATCGCCGGAGCCGCCGGCAAGCAGCTTTTGCAGGGTGCGCGCTTCCGTCTCCAGACGCTGCGCCTTGCGTTCGGCCTCGGCCAGCGGCGTGCGCAAGGCCCCCTCGCGCTCGCGCACGCTGGCCAGGGCGGCGCGGGTCAGATTCAGTCGTTCCTCGGCCTGACGAGAGGCGACCTCGGCCGCATCGAAGTCCGCCTTGAGATGAGCGAGGGTCGGCCCGTCGCCGCTCGCGTCGAGGGCCGCGTGCTCGCTTTCGAGGCGAACGCGCTCGGCGCGGAGCCGGGTCGCCCGGTCGCCTGCCTCGCGCAAGGCGCGCTCAAGGGCGGCCTTGCGGGCCGTGATGTCGGCAAGGCGCGTCTGGAGATCGGCAAGCTGCTGCTCGGCCTCGGCCAGTATGCCGTCGGCCTCGTCCTGCCGGGCGCGGGCCGCGGCGCCTGCCTCGCCGGAGGCCGCGACATCGGCCGCAAGCGCCTCGTCCTCCGCCGTGAGCCGGGCGATGCTTTCGGTCGCGTCGGCGGCGACCCGGGCCTGCGCCACGACATCCTTCTCCAGTTCGACGATGCGACGCGCCAGATCGGCCGTGCGCTGGCGCATGCGGCGGTCCTCGGCCTCCAGCTCATCCAGCGCCCGGCGCAATCGTACAAGGCCGGCGGCGGCCTCAGCCTCGGCCGCGCGTAGGCCCGGAAGTGCCTGCGCGGCGACGGCCTGATCGCGCGCCGCAACGGACTGCAGGCGCGTGCGCTCGGCGACATCGCGGATCGCGGCTTCCAGCGTGCGCTGGGCGGTCGCGACCTGGAGCCGCGCATCGGCGTGTTGGATCGCGGCGATCAATGCTTCGGCCTGGCGGATTTCGGCCGCCAACGCGCGATAGCGGCCCGCCTGCCGCGCCTGCTTGCGCAAGGATTCGATCTGGCCCGAGATCGCGCCGATCACGTCCTCGAGGCGCACGAGGTTGTCCTCGGCGCCGCGCAGACGCAGTTCCGCCTCGTGCCGGCGGCTGTGGAGGCCGGCGATGCCCGCCGCATCCTCAAGGATACGGCGCCGCGCCTGGGGCTTGGCGGAGATGATCTCGCTGATCTGTCCCTGCCGTACCAGCGCCGGCGAGCGCGAGCCGGTCGCGGCATCGGCGAACAGGAGTTGTACGTCGCGGGCGCGGACTTCGCGGCCGTTGATGCGATAGGCCGATCCGTCCTCGCGCTCGATGCGGCGTGACACATCGAGTACGTCGCTGTCGTTGAACGCGGCGGGCGCGGTGCGGGCCGAATTGTCGATCGTCAGCCCGACCTCGGCCATGTTCCGCGCCGGGCGCCCCCCCGATCCGGAAAAGATCACGTCGTCCATGCCGGATGCGCGCATGTTCTTGAACGAATTCTCGCCCATGACCCAGCGCAGGGCCTCGACGAGGTTCGACTTGCCGCAGCCGTTCGGCCCGACGATGCCGGTAAGGCCGGGCTCGATGTGAAACTCGGTCGGCTCGACGAAGGTCTTGAAGCCGGTGATCCGCAGGCGGGTCAGCTTCATGCCGACCGCCTCGTCAGCAGACGCGACTCATCAGCCCGCGACGATCGGGTCGATGATCTTTTGTAGTTCCGCGAGCGTGAGCGCACCCGGATGCCTCTGCCCATTGATGAAGAACGTCGGTGTCGAGTTAACACCGAGCTTCTCCGTGCCGCGATTTTTGACGGCATTCACGGCGTCATAAAGATCCTGGCGTTTCAAGCAGGCCTCGAAACTTTCCTGTGTGAAACCGGCCTGTTTTGCGAGTCCGAGCAGCGCGTCGACCGGTTTCTCGACAAAGGCCCAGTTCTTCTGCTGAGCGAACAGCAGATCGGACACAGGATAATACTTCTCGTTGCCATTGCAGCGCGCCAGCATGAATCCGGCGATCGCCAGCGGGTCGAGGGGGAATTCACGCAAGGCGAAGCGCACCTTGCCAGTGTCAATGTATTTCGCCTTGAAGGCGGGGTACGTCTCGGAATGGAAGCGGGCGCAATGCGAGCAGGTCAGCGACGCATATTCGATCACCGTGACCTTGGCGTCGGCCGAACCCAGCCAGATGTCACCGAGCGGACCGGGCACGCTGACATCGGCGGCGGAGGGGGTCTGGGCCCGGGCCCCCGTTCCAAGGGCCGGTGTCGCGAGGAGCCCAAGCCCAATGACAGTTTGGCGGCGTGTGAACATGACAGACCTTTCAAAACGCGCGGCCGTCGCGGGCCGCGAATGCCAGACGGCGTGAAACACACCGCTGCGGAATTCGGAATGCTGCGACAATACCCGGCCCGATGAATGTGGCAACACTATTGCTCGCCATGCCCTCCACCGAAAATCCCGCTGTCCGAGTTCACGCGATGCTACTTGTCCATCCGCCTTGCGATTTGGGTGCCAAGGCGGATGAGAGATTGGCGCAGGTTTTCGTCGCTGACCTTGACGGTTGCCCGCTCGACGCGCTCGATTACGTCGCGGCCTGGGGGAGCAGCGTCGGTGGTTGGAGCCACCGCCGGCACCGGACCCTGCTTGAGCACGATCCGCCCGACGGCGCGCCAGCCGAGATGACGATTGACGCGCTCGATCACGACCGGGGCCAGATGCTGGAGTTCAAGCGCGAAGGCTCCTTCCACCCGCACCACGAGTGTCGCGGGATCAGGCGGAGAATCGGTTTTTTCCCGTGCCGCAAGGCCGATCCCCTGGCGGCGCCGGGGCCAGTCGATCTTCAGGGGGCGAGAGCGGGCCGCCAATCGCTCGCCGACGATATCGGTCCACAGCGAGACGACCTGCCGCCCGGCAAAGCCTTGCTGCGCCAGAACAGGCGCCAGGCAGGCGTCGATCAGATCCGCGAGGGGCCTGGGAGGCATGGCTGTGACCTTGTTCCCGCTGGCCAGGCAAGCCTGGATTGAAGCGCTGCCACTTTCCATTATAGACCGACAGGATGACGCGCGCCATCAGTCCCACGCCCGCCGCTACGCTCCTCGCCTGGTATGACAGTCACCGCCGGACCCTGCCTTGGCGGGCGCTTGCGGGCCAAAAATCCGATCCCTACCGCGTCTGGCTGTCGGAAATCATGCTCCAGCAGACGACCGTCAGCGCCGTGAAGCCCTATTTTGAGCGCTTTTTGACGCGGTTCCCCGATGTCTCGGCGCTTGCCGCGGCGCCGTCCGAAGTCGTGATGCAGGCCTGGGCGGGGCTTGGTTACTACTCGCGCGCGCGTAACCTGCACGCCTGCGCCAAGGCAGTCGTCGCCGAGCATGGCGGGTATTTCCCCGATACGGAAGCCGAGTTGCTGCGTCTGCCGGGCATCGGGCCCTATACCGCCGGCGCGATCGCGGCGATCGCCTTCAACCGGCAGGCGGCGGCTGTCGATGGCAATGTCGAGCGGGTGATGAGCCGGGTTCATGCCATCGCGACGCGGATGCCGGCCGCCAGGACACAAATCCGCGCGCTGACGCAGGCGCTGGTGCCGCCGGATCGGCCCGGCGATTTCGCGCAAGCCCTGATGGATCTCGGCGCGACGATCTGCACGCCGAAGTCACCGGCCTGCGTGCTCTGTCCCTGGGTGGCCGGATGCAAGGCACGGATCGCCGGTACGCAAACGACCTATCCGCGCAAGGCCCCGAAGATCGCCTCCAAAACCCGCTATGGCGCGGCCTTCATTGCCCTGCGCGCCGATGGCACGCTGCTGTTGCGCACACGTCCACCCAAGGGGCTGCTGGGCGGCATGGCCGAGCCGCCGGTGAGCGCCTGGGCGGGAGATTATGATCTGGATGCGGCGCTGGCCAATGCGCCATGCCAGGCCGACTGGCGCAAACTGCCGATACCCGTGCGCCATGTCTTCACGCATTTCACGCTGGAAATGACGATCTATGTTGCCCGTCTGGAGACTGCTACCCCGGCCATGCCCGGTGCCCGTTTCACGCCATTAGCGCAGTTGCGCGACGAACCGCTGCCAAGCGTGATGCTGAAGGCAGTGGAGGCGGGGCTTCAAGGTTTGGGGATCGCAACCAATCGTGTCATTCAGGGGCCGCTTTAGCGGAACCCGGAACAGGGAACCCGTAGCTACCCAACCAAACTCGTTATCCTTCGAGACGCTCTTTGCCTTGCAAATGGCTTCTCTGAGGCTGGCCGGTGTTTATGGGTGTCGGGTTTGCTTGCGCGCCCCAGAGTGACGGCGAACAGGCCTCAGCCCCCCGCCATCCTCGCGCGGATCTGTTCGCGCAGGTGGTCCAGGGGCTTCAGGCCCTGGCGTTCGATATGCCAGTAGGTCCAACCGTTACATGCCGGAAGACCCTGCGCCAGTGCGCCGATCTTGTGGATCGAGCCAACGGCCGGTCCCAGCGACAAGGTGCCGTCGGCGCGAATCATGGCCGCGTGGCGGCTTTTGTCGTCGACGACCATTTCACCCGCCTTCACCAGCCCCGCCTCGACGAGCGAAAGAAATGGCACGCGCGGCTCCGTTCGCTTCGACGGCGCGGTGGCGAAAGCCTGGTCGGGGAGCGGCCGTACCAGGGCGATGCGCTGGCGCGCTGCCTCGGCATAGGTCTTGTCGCGCTCGACGCCGATGAAATGGCGGCCCAGCGCCTTGGCGACGGCGCCCGTGGTGCCGGTGCCGAAGAACGGATCGAGAATTACGTCGCCCGGATTGCTCGACGACAGCAGCACACGGGCGAGCAGCGATTCGGGCTTCTGCGTCGGATGCACTTTGGTGCCCGCGGCGTTCTTCAAGCGCTCCTCGCCGGTGCAGAGCGGCATGTACCAATCGGAACGCATCTGGAGGTCGTCATTGCCACCCTTCAGCGCCTCGTAGTGGAAGGTGTATTTCGAGGTCGGCCCCTTGGCCGCCCAGATCATCGTTTCGTGAGCGTTGGTGAAGCGGCGACCCCGGAAATTCGGCATCGGGTTGGCCTTGCGCCAGACAATGTCGTTCAGAATCCAGAAGCCGAGATCCTGGAGGATCGCGCCGACCCGAAAAATATTGTGATAGGAGCCGATCACCCAGAGCGAGCCATCCGGTTTCAGGGCTCGGCGACAGGCCAGCAGCCAGGCCCGGGTGAAGGTGTCGTAATCGTTGAAGGACGAGAACTTGTCCCAGTCGTCGTCGACGGCATCGACGAGGCTGTCGTCCGGGCGCCGGAGGTCACCGCCAAGTTGCAGATTGTAGGGCGGGTCGGCGAAGACCAGATCGACGCTCGCCTCGGGCAAACGCCCGATCGCGGCGACACAGTCGCCGATGATGATCTGATCGAGGCCGGGGGGAACTCCCCCTACACGGGACGACGGCGCGGGCTGTCCGGCACGCGAGACTTGAATCCGGACAGCGGCACCGTTCGTCCCGGTACGCGAGGTACTCATGACGCTTGAACCACTTACGCAACTTAACGACCCGGACAGTCGCAGTTCAGGGTAAAGGTCAGGTTTCCCGCCCCAAGCGGCATGCGTCCCGTTTTGGGGCTGCAATTCTTGCCCAGGGAAATTCAACCCGGACGTGCAGATTTGCGATGAAATAGGGCGTTTGGGTCGGTGCTACACGCCGCGCGTGTGCAAGCCCTTCAGCGGCGCAAAGCTGAAACGGTGCTCGGGGCAGGGGCCACGGTGCTTGAGCGCCTCGCGGTGCTGCGCCGTCGCATAGCCGGCATGGCGGGCAAAGCCGTAGTCGGGCCAGCGCACGTCAAGGCGTGCCAGCATCGCGTCCCGTGTCACCTTGGCGACGATGGAGGCGGCGGCGATCGAGGCTACGCTTGCGTCGCCTCTGACGATCGCCTCGCAGGTGCAAGGGACATCGCAAGCGTCACGGCCGTCGATCAGCACCAGCACCGGGCGCAGAGACAGGGCGGCCACGGCATTGCGTGCAGCCTTCAGGGTGGCGATGCGGATATTCGTCGCGTCGATCTCGCGGGCGCCGATACTGGCGATGCCAACGCCCAGCGCCGATTCAAGGATCAGTGCGCAAAGGTCCTCGCGTGTGCGCGCCGTCAACCGCTTGGAATCCGCCAGCCCATCCGGGATGTTCGCCGGATCGAGAATGACGGCTGCCGCCACGACCGGTCCCGCCAGCGGTCCGCGCCCGACCTCGTCGACCCCCGCGACCGGCCAGAGGCGTTGGGCGCGGGCAAGGGTTTCACGAGCGAAGGTTGGGGAGGGCATGGGCCCATCTAGCGCCGTGCACGTTCGGCCTCAAGGCCAGTCATTGCCGCAAGCCTGAGTCGAAGCAACGTCCGAACAGTGTTGCAGCCAACGTTGCTGTCGGCGTCATACGCAGCCCCGTCACATGCCGCTAGAACAAGCTCAACTGCGCCTTTTCCTTCTCCTGCTTCACAAACAGGCTGGTCTTCAGCTTGGTGCGCTTGAGATTGAAGCCGAGGCGTTCGGCGGCGACCTCGAAGCGGCGGCCGATCATCCAGGCATAGGGGCCGGAGCCAACCTGGCGCTGGCCCCAGTTCGCGTCGTAATCCTTGCCGCCACGGGTCGAGCGCACCAGCGCCATGACGTGGCGATACTTGTCCGGATGATGGGTCATCAGCCAGTCCTGCATAAGATCGCGGACTTCCAGTGGCAGCCGCAGCAGCACATAGCCCGCCTCGCGCGCTCCAGCGGCGTAGGCCGCGTCCAGAATACGCTCGATCTCGTGATCGTTGAGGGCAGGGATCAGCGGCGCCACCAGCACCGTCACGGGAATGCCCGCCTCGGTCAGCTTGCGGATCGTCTCCAGCCGGCGGGCGGGGGAGGCGGCACGCGGCTCCATCGAGCGCGCCAGCTTCGGATCGAGGGTCGTCAGCGAGATCGCGACCTTGGCCAGGCCCTTTGCTGCCATGGGCGCCAAAATATCGATGTCGCGTTGGACCAAGGCCGATTTCGTGACGATGCCGACGGGGTGATTGAAGCGCTGCAACACTTCCAGAATGCCGCGCATGATCAGCATTTTGCGCTCGATCGGCTGATAGGCATCGGTATTGGTGCCGATGGCGATGGTGCGCGGCTCATAGCTCGCGGCGGAAAGCTCCCTCTCCAGCAGCTGCGGCGCATCGGGCTTGGCCGAGAGCTTCGTTTCGAAATCGAGCCCTGGCGACAGTCCGAGATAGGCGTGGCTCGGCCGCGCGAAGCAATAGACGCAGCCATGCTCGCAACCCCGGTACGGATTGATCGATCGGTCGAACGAGATATCCGGCGAATCGTTGCGGGTGATGATCGTGCGTGGCCGCTCAATCGACAGTTCCGTCTTTAGCGGCGGCAACTCGTCCTTGTCCCAGCCGTCGTCGTCCGGCACGCGGATGGCCGGCTCGAAACGTCCGTCCGGATTGATGGTCGCGCCGCGTCCGCGCCGCCGCTCGGGGTCGAGCCGGTGGCCGGCACTGGCGACCGGGTCGGCGGGCGTGATCCGAAGACGCGCCCTGCCAGCGAAGGCGGATTTGGCGGAAGCGGATGCGCTAGGCGCAAGATCGGCAAGAGCAAGATCGGCAGGAGCAAGATCGGCAGGCGTGGGCGCCTCGGTACGAAAGTCGTCCGGCCCAAAGCTGTCGAAGGCGAATTCCTCGGGAGCCGAATCGTCGCGAACCTGCGGCGCCCGTTCCGAAACACGCTCGTCCGCAGCCATCCGGCGCAGGGAATAGGTGTTGAATGGCGCCATCTTCCGTCTCCGTCCGAACCGTGCAACCGCGTCTCCGATACTTAGCACGATTTGAAACAAAGCAAGAACAAAATCGCAATCAATCGTCGTAAAAAAGCGTCGCCGGACCGTATGGTCAGGGCATGGTCTCGCGGCCGGCAAACGGGTTCGCCATCAGATATGGAATCCGCGCCCTTCCGGACAAGGGGCGATGACAGGTCCGTTCCTTCTGTCTTGAAGCCGGCGAACGGAGCTTGGAGGCGGCCTCTTGCTGGCTTAAGGGAGGCGCGACATGCTGACAGCCGTCATTCGCGCGCCGGGTCCGGCCGAGCCCCTTGCCGCCACCCTCACCGTGCTCATCGCGGCGGTTTCCGAGGGCTTCATCGGGCATGCGGTCATCGTGGCCGCGTCTGAGAACAGTGGCATCGCGGCGCTGGCCGATGCGACGGGGGCCGATCTCGTCACGGCATCGGGTGAATCGGCCTGGTCGTCGGGGGCAGCGGCCGCCCGCGGCGATTGGGTGCTGCTGCTCGAGGCGGGCGATATTCCCGATCTCAACTGGGTCGCCGTGGTCGAGCGACATCTGCTGGTGAACGGCCAGCGTCCTGCCCTGATGCCGGTTGATGGGCTGCCGGGGCGGCTGATCGAGCGGGCGGCTTGCCTGGCGAAGCCGCGGGTGTTGCGGGCCGGCTTGATCATCGCGCGCGGTGCGGCACAGCGGAACGCGCTTTCGCAGGCACCCGTCCGCCTCGGGGTCGGGCGCACCCGGCTTGTCAAGGCGGGCCGCTTCTAGGCCTGGGCGGAGCCGCGCAGCTTGCCGCGCTTCAGGTGCTCGTCCAGCCGGGGCATGATCTCGACGAAATTACAGGGTCGGTGGCGGTAGTCGAGCTGCTTCGAGATGATGCCGTCCCAGCCGTCACGGCAGGCGCCGGGCGAGCCCGGCAGGCAGAAGATGTAGGTCGCCCCGGCGACCCCGGCGGTGGCGCGCGACTGGATCGTCGAGGTGCCGATCTTGGCGTAGGAAATCTGGTGGAACGCGAAGGAAAAGCCGTCCATCCGCTTCTCGAAAAGGGGCTCGATAGCTTCTGGAGTTACATCGCGGCCAGTGAAGCCCGTGCCGCCAGTCGTGACCACGACGTCGATGGCCGGATCATCGATCCAGCGACGGAGCCGTGTCCGAATCGCCTCGACATCGTCGGGCACGATCGTGCGCTCGCCAAGACGATGCCCGGCGGCCAGGATGCGGCCGACCAGCGTGTCGCCCGAGACATCGTCCTCAGGTTTGCGGGTGTCCGATACCGTCATCACGGCGATCGTCACCGGCAGAAAGGGGCGGCTCTCGTCAATTCCCGACATCGGCTGGCCTTTTTCGACAGGGCGGTTGCAACACTCTGTTTACCGCACTTGGCGGCCCCGCGGAACAAATTCAATTCCCGTTAAACAGTCGCGCGTCACGGTGCCGGTTCCAGAAGGGGTGACGTGATGCTCAAGAATGAGAATTCGGCGCGGACAGTGCCGGAGGAGGCGTGCGGCCTGTCGGTCCTGACCTTTGTCGTCGATCATTTGGCCGGACGGGCCGGCGAGTTGAGCCAGTCCGATCTCGATGTCGCCACGTCCGTCATTTCCCTGCTCGCCCGCCATGTTTCGCCGCAGATGCGCCTTGCCGCCGCCGAAACGCTGCGCGCAGCCGGTAGCATTCCGGTTTCGGTCTTTGCGGGGCTTGTCGTCGAAACGAACGGGCGATCCGCCGCGCAAGCGTCAGGCAGCGCGCATCACTGCGGAATCGGCCAGTTGCTGGCAATGGCCCGGCAGGCCGAAGTGCCGGAGGCGACGTCCAATCTCATCGTGGCGCGTGGCATGGCCGAGGCACTCGTGGTGGTCGCGGCGAATCCCGGCGCGGTCTTCGCCAAATCCAGCCTGACGACGCTGGTCGAGCTTGCGGCCAGCGATTTTTCCCTGCGCGAGGCGCTATGCACGCGGGGCGATCTGCCCGACGCGATTCTCGACCGGTTGTGGCCGTTCCTGTCGATCCGGGCCAAGGTCAAGGTGCTGTCGGCGGGCCTGACGCTCGATGCCGCGGCCGCGACGGAACTCATGAACGCCGCCGAACAGGACATGGTTACGACGATGCGCGCCGGCGATCTGCCGCTTGGCGTCGATACCTGTCTTGCCCATATCGAGGCCGGACGCTGGAGCCTGACGGAGGGAGTGAAGGCGCTGGCCTCGGAAGGGCGTGTCGTCGATGTCGCGAGCCTGCTCGCCCGGCGCGCCGGCCTCAGCGTCCACACCGCGCTCGCCCTGTTGCTTGGCTCCTATGATCGCGGCTGCGTGGCGCTGGCGCGGGCCGTCGAGGCCGATGCGGCCGCCTTGGCGCTGATCATCGATGTCCGCGCCAAGGCCGGAGCGCGGCGCACGGCGGATCGGCGCGGGCCGACGCATGCGTTCTCGTCCATGTCGCTCATCGAGGCCGAGGAACTGGCGGGTTCCGTCACCCTGCCGTCCGATGACGGGCCTGCGTCGCTCATGGCGGACGATACTTCGCGGGTCGGCATAGCGGCTTGAAAATTCAGACCGCGCCCGCCTTGAACGTATCGCAGGCCCGCACCGAGCCCGATTGGAAGCCGGTGTTGAACCACCGCGCCCGCTGCTGCGACGAGCCGTGGGTGAAGGAATCCGGCACAACGACACCGCGACCCGCTTGCTGAAGCCGGTCGTCGCCGATGGCGGCGGCGGTGCGCAACGCCTCGTCGACATCGCCCTGTTCGAGACGGCCCATGGCTTGGACATTGTGCGCCCAGACGCCGGCGAAGCAATCGGCCTGAAGTTCGACGCGCACCGACAGGGCATTGGATTCGCGTTCCGAAACCCGGGCGCGGACCTGCGCGACCTTGGGCAGGATGCCGAGCAGGTTCTGGATATGGTGGCCGATCTCGTGGCCGATCACATAGGCATAGGCGAAATCGCCGCCACCGCCGAGTTTTCGCTGCATTTCCTGGAAGAAAGACAGGTCGAGATAGACCTTCCGGTCCTCGGGGCAATAGAACGGCCCCATGGCGGCTTGCGCCGTGCCACAACCGGAGCGATCAACCCCCGTGAAGAGCACCAAGCGCGGCCTCTCATAAGGCTTGTTGGTCTGTTCGGGCAGCACGCGGCCCCAGATGTCCTCGTTCTGCGCCAGAACCGCCGCGACGAAGCGGCCGAGATCGTCCTTGGGCGGCCCGGCCGCCGGCCGACTTTGGGGCGCGCTGCCGCCGCGCATGCCCTGAACGAGCTCGGCCCCGCCGATCAACAGCCGGGGATCGATGCCCAGGGCCCAGCCGGCAAGACCCAGGATGATCATGGTGCCGATGCCGAGGCCTCCGCGCCCGCCCGGCAGGCCGGCAAAGCTGCCGCCACCGCCGCCGCGCCGGTCCTCGAGATAATCGGACTGTCGATAATCTTCCCACTTCATGGGCTTTTCCTCGGGCAGGGTTCTTCGGGTAGGGTTCTTCGGGCAAGAATTTTCGGGCAAGAATTTTCGGGCAAGAATTTTCGGGCAACGTTCCTCGTGCGTCCGGGGTCCGCGTTCGGCCGCGTGCCGCTGCAAGTGTTAGCAGTCCCGGCCAGCGGGTTCAAAGACCAGATTACCTCGGAAGGACGGCAAGGGACGCTGGCAAGGGAGACTGGCAAGGAAGGCTGGCAAGGCGAACGGAAGGCGAGGTCGGTCCAGAAACGACAGATTCGAATCTTATGTTCCCGCTCCGCCGGGTTCCGGTGCCGGAGGCTCTCCCGTTTTGGGCGCCGTCTCGGCAAGCGCCGCTTTCAGCATGCGGAAGTCGCGCCAGGCCAGGCGCTTCTGGATTGGATGGCGCAAAAGATAGGCCGGGTGCAGCGTCGCGATCGCCCGGATGGCGCGGGTGCCGGTGTCGTATCGCGTCCAGCGGCCTCGCGAGGCGAGCACGCCCTTGAAGCCGAGCAAGGCCTGCGCCGATGGCCCGCCGACACAGACTAGGATATCGGGATCGGCAAGCTCGATCTGGCGCTGGATGAAGGGCAGGCAGATCGCCACCTCCTGCAAGGTCGGCGTCCGGTTTCCCGGCGGGCGCCAGGGCACGATATTCGCGATGTATACGTCTGTGTCACGCTTCAGGCCGATGGCGGCCAGCATCCGGTCCAGCAATTGCCCCGACCGGCCGACGAAAGGCAGGCCGACCCGGTCCTCGTCGGCACCGGGTGCCTCGCCGACCAGCATCACGCGGGCTTGCGGATTGCCGTCGGCGAAACACAGCGACTTCGCCGTCGCCTTCAAGGCGCAGCCCTCGAATGTCGCCAGCGATGCCTTCAGGGCCTCCAGGCTGTCGGCGGTGGCCGCCCGTTGCCGGGCCTCCCCGGCCGCCGCATCGGGGGTAACACTCGCCGCCGCCCCGACACGGGGCGACAATGGAGCCGGGGCTGGCGAACCGCGCGTCGGCAATGGTCCTTCTGGGCGCGAGGGTGTCGGTCCGGCGGCGGCCGGGGTCGGTTCGAGGACAACATCGACCGCGCCGACGACTATATGTCCGGCTGTTGCGTTTTCGGCGAAGTGGTCATGCGGCTCGTCGTCCAGCGCGTCGGTCACGCCCATCTCGGCATACCAGCCCGCGAGTTCGAGAGCGGCCGCGGTGTCGAAGGGCGGTAGAGAGGTCATGGCGCGAGTTTAGCGGCTCTTTGTGCGAGGAGCGAGGTCAATCGGCGGGCGATGGGTTTCACCATCCGCATTCGAGGATCGCGAACCACCGCAGGTCCTTCTCGGTGATGCGGCCGATTGCCTCCCATGCTGGTGGCGTTCTTCAACGATCACAAGATAAGAACGATCCCGGTCCGGCCAGCATAATCGCCCTGGCGATCTTGCGAGGCCGGGGCGAATGGTTCATTTCAGGCGGTCGGGACGGGTTGAACGACAAGGTGGGGGCATCCGCCCGCGGATGCGAAAGGAAGTAATCATGGAACCGTCGGAGACACAGGCTCAGGACGAAGCACGGCGGCAGCCGCGCGAGTCGATGGATTTCGACGTGGTCATCGTCGGTGCCGGCCCGGCCGGGCTGGCGGCGGCGATTCATCTGAAGCAACTCGATGATTCCGTTTCAGTCGTCGTGGTGGAGAAGGGCTCCGAGGTTGGGGCGCATATCCTGTCGGGTGCGGTCATCGACCCGGTTGGCCTCGATGCGCTTTTGCCCGACTGGCGCCAGGACGAGGCCCGACCGCTGACCACGGAAGTCAGCGAGGACCTGTTCTACTTTCTCGGACCGGCCGGTGGCCTGCGCCTGCCGAATTTTGGCATGCCGAAACTGATGAACAACCATGGCAATTTCATTGGCTCGCTCGGTAATGTGACGCGGTTTCTTGCCGGCCGTGCCGAGGCGCTCGGTGTCGAGATATATCCGGGCTTCGCGGCGGCCGAAGTGCTGTATAACGAAGCCGGAAGCGTCGTCGGCATCGCCACCGGCGACATGGGCATCGGCAAGGATGGCAATGTCACGTCGGGTTTCACCCGTGGCATGGAATTGCGCGGGCGCTATACCCTGTTCGCCGAGGGCGCGCGGGGCTCGCTGACGAAGCAGCTCGTGCAGCGCTTCGATCTCGCGGCCGGCCGCGATCCGCAAAAATACGGCATCGGCCTCAAGGAGCTCTGGCAGGTGAAGCCAGAGCATTTCCGGAAAGGGTTGGTGCAGCACAGCTTCGGCTGGCCGCTCGGTTCCTCGACGGGCGGCGGATCGTTCCTCTATCATTTCGACGACAATCTGGTGGCGGTCGGCTTTGTCGTGCACCTGAACTACGACAACCCGACGCTTTCGCCCTTCGACGAGTTCCAGCGCTTCAAGACCCATCCGCTGATCCGGGGCGTCTTCGAAGGCGGCAAGCGCCTGTCCTATGGCGCCCGGGCGATCACCGAGGGCGGCTGGCAATCGGTGCCGAAGCTCACATTTCCCGGGGGAGCCTTGCTCGGTTGCGCCGCCGGCTTCGTCAACGTGCCGCGCATCAAGGGCAGCCACAACGCGATGCTCTCGGGCATGCAGGCGGCGTTGCATCTGGTCGAGGCGCTGGCCGCCGGCCGCAGCCACGACGAGATCGCCGGCTATGAGGAAGGCTGGCGCAATTCGCCGATCGGCCGCGACCTCAAGCCTGTGCGCAACGTCAAGCCGCTATGGTCGAAATTCGGCACATTCGGTGGCATCGCGCTAGGCGCCGTTGACATGTGGTCGCACCAGCTTCTCGGCATCTCGCCGTTCGGCACGCTGAAGCACGGCAAGGCAGACTATAAGACGCTGAAGCCGCTGGCGCAGGTGAAGCCCATCACCTACCCCAAGCCCGACGGCGTGCTGACGTTCGACCGGCTTTCGTCGGTGTTCATCTCGGCGACGAATCACGAGGAGAACCAGCCGGCGCACTTGAAGTTAAGCGATCCCTCGGTGCCGATCGCCGTCAACCTGCCGCTTTACGGCGAGCCGGCGCGGCTCTATTGCCCGGCTGGCGTCTACGAGGTCGTCTATGGCAATGCCGAAGCCAAAACCGATCCTCGCTTCGTGATCAACGCGCAAAACTGCGTTCACTGCAAGACTTGTGATATCAAGGACCCGTCGCAAAATATCACCTGGGTGACGCCGGAGGGCGCGGGTGGACCGAACTATCCCAATATGTGATCGGTTTTTTTCGAAGCTGTGGCCGAACTGCGCCGGGCTTGCGCTTGTCGCGGGCGATGTAAAAGGCCATCCTGCCGGTCAATCGAACCTCAATGCGCCGCGCAAGACCGGCCGCATGGCGTGGAGCATTCTCGCAGTGATGTTGAACGGACCGATGCGCAGCCGCGCGATCATCAGGGCCTGCCTCGTTTCGCTGGGCGTCTGTGCCGCGGCCATGGCCTCGGCCCGTCAGGCCGACGCGCAGGTGACGCGCCAGGTCGAACGTTTCGAGCCGGCCGAAAGTATTGATGGCAACTATCTTTCGGCGCTGATCGCCGGAGCGGCCAAGGATTCGAGCGCCGCCGCGGTCTTCTTGCGCGAGGCGGTGAAGGCCGACCCGCGCAATGCCGAGCTTCTGGAACGGGCCTTCGTCGCTTTCCTGGCCGATGGGTCGATGAACGACGCCTTTCGCGCGGCCGAGAGGCTGGTGAAGATCGATTCCTCCAACGGTCTCGCGCAACTGGCCCTTGGCGTCCGCGCCTTGCGGCAAAAGCAATACCAGACCGCGCGGGCGATCCTCCATCGCAGCGGCCGGGGCCGCGCCGCTGACATCACCGCGACGCTGATTACTGGCTGGGCCTTCGCCGGTGCCGGCGAGACCGCCAAGGCGATCGAGACGATCGACCGGCTGAAGGGCGAATCCACCTACAACCAGTTTCGCGACTATAATGCCGGATTGGTCTACGATCTCGCGAACAATGTTCCGGAGGCGACGAAGCGGCTGAAGTCCGCCTTCGATGCAGAGCGCACGCAATTGCGGCTGATGGATGTATGGGGCCGCTTTCAGGCCCGGCGCGGGCAGGCTGAGGCGGCGAAGCTCACATACAGCGATTTCGACAAGATTTTGCCCAATCATCCCGTCGCGCGAGACGCGCTGAACCGGCTGGAAAAGGGCGAGCCCCTTCCCCGCCTGATCTCCACGGCGCAGCAGGGGGCGGCCGAGGTGCTCTATGGGCTGGGCAGCGTCGGCAACCGGCAAGGCGACGAGATTGCGGCACAGATTTATCTGCGCCTCGCGCTCTATCTCGACCCGACCCATGATCTCGCGCTGCTGACGCTCGGCGATATTCTCGAACGCATCAAGCAGTTCGACGATGCCATCGTCGCCTATGAGCGCATTCCCGAATCATCCCCGCTGCGAGGCAGCGCCGAACTTCAGGTCGGGCTCAGCCTTCAGGCGATGGAGCGTACCGACGAGGCCGTCGCCCACCTGAAAGCTGTGATCGAGCGCAGGCCCGACGATCTCGACGCCCTGTCGACGCTGGGCAACGTCTACCAAAGCCGCAAGCGCCACGCCGAGGCGGTGGAGGTATTCGACAAGGCCGTTTCCAAGCTGACCCAGCCTGGCGCCGCGCATTGGGCGCTGTTCTACCAGCGTGGCGCCGCGCTCGAACGCATCAAGCAATGGGATCGTGCCGAAGCTGACTTCCGCAAGGCACTGAGCCTGATCCCGCCGAGCCTGAACGGCAATCGCGGGCTGGTGCTGAACTATCTCGGTTATTCGCTGGTCGATCGGCACCTGAAGATCGACGAGGCGTTCGAGATGCTGAAGACGGCGGTTGAACTTCGCCCGCGCGACGCGGCGGTGATCGATTCGCTCGGCTGGGCCTATTACCGCCTCGGTCGCTACGAGGACGCTCTGCGTGAACTGGAGCGCGCGGTGCAGTTGAAACCCTCGGATTCGGTCATCAACGACCATCTGGGCGACGCCTATTGGAAAGTCGGGCGCAAACTCGAGGCGAGCTTCCAGTGGAATCATGCCCGCGACCTGAACCCCGAGCCAGAGGATCTGCCGCGTATCCTGAAGAAGATCGAAAGCGGCCTGGAGGAAACCCCGAATGCGGCAGCGGCGGGCGATGTGAAGAAAGATGGCGGTTGAGGCGGACAGCCTGATCTGCCGCATCCAGGCCATTGTGACCCTGCCGTGACCCAAACGCTGACTACTCGGGCGCCCGCGAAGATCAACCTGACGCTCGCTGTGGTTGGCCGCCGTGCTGATGGCTATCACCTGCTCGAAAGCCTGGTCGGATTCGCGGGTGTCGGCGATACACTGCGCCTTGATCCTGGCCCTGATCTTACCGTGATCGTCTCGGGACCGTTCGGCCACGGCGCAGGTTTGACGCAGGACAACCTCGTGCTGCGCGCCGCCCGGCATTTGCAACGGCTTCTGCCCGGGACGCGGGGAGGAACCTTCCATCTCGTGAAGCGCCTGCCGGTGGCCTCGGGAATCGGCGGCGGGTCCTCGGACGCGGCGGGGGCCCTGCGCCTTCTCGGGCGTCTCAACCGTATCGGCCTCGATCATCCGGCGATGATCGAGGCGGCCCGCGCCACCGGCGCCGATGTGCCGGTTTGCCTGGAGGCGCGAGCCCGGATGATGGCGGGCATCGGCGACGAACTGGGTCCTCGGCTTACCCTGCCGCGGCTATTCGCCGTCCTGGTCAATCCCGGTGTGCATGTGCCGACGCCGGCGGTGTTTACGGCGCTCGGGCTGCCGGCTGGCCGATCTTCCGCGACCGGCACGATTTCTGGCGACATCGCCGCAGGAGGCAACGATCTCGAGGCGCCGGCGGTGAGAATCGCTCCTGTTATTGGCGAAGTGCTGGCCGCGCTACGTGCGACGAGGGGCAGTTGCCTGGCGCGCATGTCTGGATCGGGCGCAACCTGTTTCGGCCTCTATGACGATTGCGGCGCAAGCGCCGATGCGGCAAAATCGCTGCGGACGGCATACCCTTCCTGGTGGATCAAGCCGACCCTCATCCGCTGAACGGAACCGCACCCGCCATGATCGACATCGCCTATATGCGGATGATGGTCCGTTACAACCGCTGGCAGAACGACAATTTCTATGCCTGCGCCCAAATGCTGGACGATGCGGCCCGCCGCCTCGATCGTGGCGCTTTCTTTTCGTCCATTCACGGCACGTTGAGCCATCTCGTCTGGGCCGATGCAATCTGGCTGCATCGCTTCGCCGGCACCGAGAAGCCTCCCGTGGGCATCGCTGAATCGTCCCGGATGGTCGAGAATTGGGACGATCTCGTTGCCCGGCGGCTGGAACTCGACAGGGCGATCGTGGACTGGAGCGGGAATATCGATCCGGCCTGGCTCGGAGGCGAACTCACCTGGTGGTCGGCGGCGGTGAACCGGCAGATGACGCGGCCGGCCAGCATGCTCGTCGTGCATATGTTCAACCATCAGACCCATCATCGGGGGCAGGTTCATGCCATGCTGACATCGGCGGGCGTGATGCCGAAAGACACTGACTTGATGCTGCTCTCCGACGCGCACTGACACGCTTGCGCCAAGCCTGTCTCGTGGTTGCCAAGGCCGATGAATAGATGAAAGGAGGTGTTGGTTGTTGTCCCGACAAGACCATGACGGCTCTCAAGACAAGGCTTGCTTTGTCGCAGGTCGGCATTAGCGTGATTACGAGGAGGAGCGGGTGGAAAACGCCATTGGCGCAGACCTTGCTTGACCACGCATCGCGCTTTCCAGCCGCCCCATGTTTTGACGATCAGGGAGATCACCATGTTCAAAACCGTTCTCGCCGCCGGATTTGCCGCGACCCTCGTATTGCCGATCGCGGTTCAGGCCCAGGAAACCAAGGTATCGATCGGTATTTCCGGCTGGACCGGCTTCGCGCCGCTGACGCTGGCCAAGGAGGCGGGTATCTTCAAGAAGAATGGCCTTGACGTAACGATCAAGAAAATCCCCCAGGCGTCGCGGCATCTCGCGATCCAGTCGGGTGATATCCAGTGCGCGGCGACCACGGTCGAAACCTGGATTTCATGGAACGCCAGCGGCGTCGCGACCAAGCAGATCTTCCAGCTCGACAAGAGCTATGGCGCCGACGGCATGGTCGTGCGCAATGACATCGGCAAGATCAGCGATATCAAGGGCAAGACGGTCGCGGCTTCCGCGCCGGGAACCGCACCCTATTTCACTCTGGCCTGGTTCCTGAAGAAAAACGGCATGTCGGTGAAGGACGTCACCGTCGTCACCATGGAACCGGGGCCGGCAGCGCAAGCCTTCATCGCCGGGCAGAACGACGTGGCGATGACCTACGAGCCCTATCTGTCGGCCGTGCGCGCCGCGCCCCAGGCCGGCAAGATTCTGGCGACGACCCTCGACTACCCCATGGTGATGGACACGTTCGGCTGTACCCCGGCCTTCATCGGAGCCAACGAAAAGGCCGTGAAGGCGATTGCCGACAGCTATTTCGAGGCGGTCGAGATGATCGGCAAGGAACCGGCAAAAGCCTACGAGATCATGGGCGCCGACGTGAAACAGACCGGCGAAGCATTCGCCAAGTCCGCCGCGTTCCTGCGCTGGCAGGACCGGGCGGCCAACAAGGCTTTCTTCGCCGGTCCCCATGCGCAATTCTCGGCTGAAGCGGCCGACCTTCTGCTGGAGCTTGGCATTATCAAGGCGAAGCCGGACATGGCGGCGCTGGCCGATACGCGCTTCATCCAGTAACCGGTCCATGAGCGATGCCATCAACCTGACGGACAAGCTCGCGGCGTTCTCGGAGCATTGGTCGCCCCGAATCGTCGCCAGCTTCAACGGTCACGACGTCATGGTGGTGAAATGCCAGGGCGAATTCGTCTGGCATTCTCATCCAGATACGGACGACTTCTTTCTGGTGCTCAAGGGCAACCTCACCATTGAAATGCGTGACCGCGACATTCACCTGGGACCGGGCGAGATGTTCGTCGTTCCGCGTGGCGTGGAGCATCGACCGGTGGCGATGGAGGAAGTACATCTCCTTCTGATCGAACCCGCCGGTACACCGAACACGGGCGATCCCGAAACGGCTGCCGTCAAGGTCAGGGCCTGACGCGATGATGCGTCCGCTCGAACCTGTCAGTCAGACGGCGCGCCTCGGACTCGGCATCAGCTTCTTCGTGCTGTTCGTCGGTGCCTGGTCGATCGCCACCTTTGGCGGATTCGTACCGAAAATCTTCCTGGCCGATCCGTTGACGATGTTGAAGGATGGCTGGGAACTGCTGACGAAGTTCAATTTCGCGCGCGATATCGGCATGACGATCTGGCGGGTGGTCGGTGGTTTTGTGCTGGCGGCGCTGGTCGCGGTCCCGATCGGCGTGGCGATGGGCGCCTACAAGCCTGTCGAGGCGTTTTTCGAGCCGTTCGTCTCGTTCGCTCGCTATCTTCCGGCCTCGGCCTTCATTCCGTTGCTGATCCTGTGGGCGGGTCTGGGCGAGACCCAGAAGCTCCTCGTCATCTTCATCGGCTCGGTTTTCCAGATCATCCTCATGGTCGCCGTCGCCGTCGGAGGCACGCGGCGCGATCTGGTGGAGGCGGCCTATACGCTGGGTTCGGGCGATCGCGGCGTGGTGCGGCGTGTACTCATCCCGATGAACGCCCCCGAGATCGCGGAAATCCTGCGGCTGGTGCTGGGCTGGGCCTGGACCTATGTCATCGTCGCCGAACTGATCGGCTCCTCGACGGGCATCGGCCACATGATCATCGAAAGTCAGGCGCTGCTCGCGACAGGGCAGATCATCTTCGGAATCATCGTCATCGGCCTCATCGGCCTTGTTTCCGATTACCTGTTCAAGGCGCTCAATCGCCGCCTGTTCGCATGGAGATTGGCATGACAACGGGCAGGCCGTGAGCAAACTTGTTGTCGAAGCCGTCTCCCGAACTTTTCCTGGAGTTCAGGGTGGAGAGCCCGTACGGGCGCTGGAGCCGACAGACCTCACGGTCGGCGACAATGATTTCGTCACCATCCTGGGTCCGTCCGGCTGCGGAAAATCGACGCTGCTGCGGATCGTCGCCGGGCTCGATCGACCGAGCAGCGGCCAGGTGCTGCTCGACGGGCGCGTGGTCACCGGGCCGGGCGCCGACCGGGGCATGGTCTTCCAGAGCTACACGCTGTTTCCATGGCTGACCGTGCGGCAGAATATCGGGTTCGGCCTGCGCGAGCGCGGGGTGCCGGACTCCGAAATCAGGATAATCGTCGACGGCTACATCGACAAGGTGGGCTTGCGCGGATTCGAAAACCACTGGCCGAAGCAGCTTTCCGGCGGCATGCAGCAGCGCACCGCGATTGCCCGCGCGCTCGCCAACGATCCCGCGATCCTGCTGCTGGACGAACCGTTCGGTGCGCTCGACAACCAGACGCGAGCATTGATGCAGGAACTGTTGCTCGGCATCTGGGAACGGGAGAAGAAGACGGTCCTCTTCGTGACTCACGACATCGAGGAAGCCATCTTCCTCGCTTCCAGAGTGATCGTCATGAGCGCACGCCCCGGCCGGATCAAGGCCGACATTGTCGTCGACCTGTCCTATCCACGGCACTACACGCTGAAAACGTCGCCGGCTTTTTCAGGCCTGAAAGCCAGGCTCACGGACGAGATCCGGGCCGAAGCCGTGCTCGCCGCCGCTCACTGAAACATGTTATCCGTCAGCGGCCCCAGACGTCGATCACGCAAGCGGCAGCCGGCCGATTGACATGGAGCATCAGCGGTTTTTCGATCAGCAGCGTGTCGCCTGCTTCCATCATGACGCGATGATCAGCGCCTTGCGCGCCGGCATTTCCCGACAGCAGAAAAATCAGTGCAACCCCTTGATTGTTTGGTGATATCCAAAGTTCATCTTTAAAATTCTCCGTTCGCATGCTGGCTTCGAAGCGGTCGCGCCGGATCATGATGTTGAGGTTGTCGATGGGTCCGCTTGTCAACGTGGCATGCGTCGACACGTCACCGGGAAAGGCGAAGGGCTCGCTGCCGGGGACCAGCGTGACCGGTGCCAATCCATCGATTTCCAGCCTTAGACCGGAGCCATTCGTGATCTTCATGATCCGGTCGATGCCGGGAAAGACCGAAAACGGCCCGTCGCGTCCCACATGCGCCGTGCTGAGCCGCCAGTCGAATGCGTCGAGGTCGGCATTCTCGGGCGAGGCGACGATATCGCCCAGCATGCCCCCTCCGTTTTTCCAGGGTATGCGTTTGTAATCGCTCGATTTGAACAGCCGCATCAAAGTATTCCTGGCAGATTGAGGCCTTGCTCGCGCGCGCAGTCGAGTGCGATGTCGTATCCGGCATCGGCATGACGCATCACACCGGTCGCGGGATCGTTCCACAACACGCGCTCCAGCCTCCGCGCGGCTTCAGGTGTCCCATCCGCGACGATGACCATGCCCGAATGCTGCGAGAACCCGATGCCGACGCCGCCGCCGTGATGCAGTGAGACCCAGGTCGCGCCACTGGCGCAATTCAGAAGGGCATTCAGGAGCGGCCAGTCGGAAACGGCATCGGAGCCGTCGCGCATGGACTCCGTTTCCCGGTTCGGCGAGGCGACGGAGCCGGAATCGAGATGGTCGCGGCCGATGACGATGGGTGCCTTCAGTTCGCCTCGTGCCACCATCTCGTTGAAGACCAAGCCCAGCCGATGACGCTGCCCAAGGCCGACCCAGCAGATGCGGGCCGGAAGACCTTGAAATGCAATGCGTTTTTGGGCCATGTCCAGCCAGTTATGAAGATGCGCGTCGTCTGGAATGAGCTCCTTCACCTTGGCATCGGTGCGGGCGATATCCTCCGGGTCGCCCGAGAGCGCGGCCCACCGAAACGGCCCGATGCCGCGGCAGAACAGCGGCCGGATGTAAGCAGGAACAAAGCCAGGGAAATCGAAAGCGTCGGCAAGCCCTTCTTCTTTCGCGACCTGTCTGATGTTGTTGCCGTAATCGAGCGTGGGCACGCCGGCCCTGTGAAAGTCGAGCATCGCCTGCACGTGTTCGCGCATTGAGGAACGCGAAGCCTTTTCGACGGCTTTCGGGTCGTTGCCGCGCTTCTCTTCCCAGTCCGAAAGCGTCCAGCCCTTGGGCAGGTAACCGTTGACCGGATCATGGGCGGACGTTTGATCGGTCACCACGTCGGGCCTCACGCCACGCCGAAAAAGCTCGGGGAAAATATCGGCAGCGTTGCCAAGCACCCCGACTGAAATCGGCTTTCGCTCGCGGCAGGAGCGATCGATGATCTCCAGCGCTTCGTCGAGATCCTTGGCCTGCACGTCCAGATATCGCGTACGCAGACGCATTTCGATGCGGCTTGGCTGGCATTCGACGGCAAGACAGGAAGCGCCGGCCATCGTCGCCGCCAGCGGCTGAGCGCCGCCCATCCCGCCAAGGCCAGCCGTCAAGATCCATTTGCCCGCCAGCGAGCCGCCATAATGACGCCGACCGACCTCGACGAAGGTTTCGTACGTGCCCTGCACGATCCCTTGCGTACCGATGTAGATCCACGAACCGGCGGTCATCTGGCCGTACATCATCAGACCGAGGCGGTCGAGTTCGTGGAACTTGTCCCAGGTCGCCCAATGGGGAACGATGTTGGAATTGGCGATCAGCACGCGGGGCGCATCGTCATGGGTACGAAAGACGCCGACCGGCTTGCCGGACTGGACGAGCAAAGTCTGGTCGCCCTCCAGCTTTTTCAGGGCATAGACGATGCGGTCGAAGCTTTCCCAGTCGCGGGCCGCGCGGCCAATGCCACCATAGACAACCAACTCGCCGGGCCGCTCGGCGACATCGGGGTCGAGATTGTTCATCAGCATGCGTCACGGCGCTTCCGTCAGCCAGCTCTTGGCGGTGAGTTCTGTGCCATGAGGGCTGCGGATCGTCCGGGCATTGTCGATGCGGGTCATGAAGCGCTCGCGAAAGTGAAGCAGGCGGAAAAGATCGAATCCAGCGTTGTTTGGATCGGCCGAGCGAAAACCGGATCGAAATCCGGGGGCCAGTTTCGGTCGTCGACCGTACCGAGCGGTTCGCGCAGGTAGCCACGGCAGGCAAGTTCCATTTGCACGGCGTGCACACCGTCGGTGGGGTTGCCGTAACGCCTCGTGATGTAACCGCCCTTGAAGCGGCCATTGCTGACATGTGTCAGCCCGCTTGCATCGCAGATCGCCTTGATTTCCGTCGCCAGGGCCGGGGCGCAAGAGCTACCGGAATTCGTGCCGATGTTGAAATGCGGCAGCTGGCCTTCGAAAAGGCGCGGTATGGCCGAGCGGATCGAATGGCAATCATAGAGCACGATGCGCGGAAACAGCTTTCGCAGTCGCTTGATTTCCGCAGCCAGCGCCGCATGGTACGGATCGAAATAACGCCCACGTCGCGCTGCGATCTCGTCGGCATCTGGCCCTTTGCAGTCGCGATAGAGGACCTCGCCGTCGAAAGTGGTGGTGGGACAAAGCTCAGTCGTCGCCTGACCTGGATAAAGCGAGAGGCCGGAAGGATCGCGATTGACATCGATGACGGTGCGCGAAATCGTCGTACGGACAACCGTGGCGCCGCGACCGATGGCGAAACCGTAGAGGCGGTCGATCCACCAGTCGCAATCCTTGCGCGCCAGCCATGGCGATACCAATCCTGTCATGATGGCGTCGGGAATGTCCGTACCGGCATGGGGAATGCTGACGATCAGCGGTGCGGTTCCGTGGACGATCTCAAGCCAGTCTTGCTGCGCTGCCGTCATGCCACCGGTTCCGCGATGGCCGGCAAAACGAGCGGTGCGACGGCTGCGGCCAACGCACCCGAGGCAACGCAACCGGCAGCGGCGGCGATGTCGGGGGCAAACAGCCGGTCGTCGTCGAGGGTCGGCACCGCTTTCCGGATGAGCCCGCGGACCTGCTCGAGGGCAAGGCTGGAACGAAGCGGATTGAGAAAATCGCAGCCTTGCGCCGCAGCCAACGCCTCGATCGCAACGATATGGCAGAGGTTTTGCGCCATCGGCAGTAGACGCCGTGCGCCATGTGCCGCCATGGACACATGATCCTCCTGATTGGCCGATGTCGGGATCGAGTCGACGCTCGCCGGATAGGCCCGTTGCTTGTTTTCGGAAACCAGTGCGGCCGCCGTCACCTGCGGGATCATGAATCCCGAATTCAGTCCGGGCTTTGGTGTCAGGAAGGCAGGCAGGCCCGATAAAACGGGGTCGACCAACATGGCGATACGCCGCTCGGCCAGGGAGCCGATCTCGCAGATCGCCATGGCAATCATGTCGGCGGCGAAAGCCACCGGCTCCGCATGGAAATTGCCTCCGGAGATCACTTCGCCGGTTTCTGCGAAGACGAGCGGGTTATCGGTAACGCCATTGGCCTCGATATCGAGTGTCGTCGCGGCCTGACGCAACAGATCGAGACAGGCGCCCATGACCTGGGGCTGGCAGCGCAGGCAATAGGGGTCCTGGACCTTGTCGTCGCCTGTCAAATGCGAAAGGCGGATTGCGCTGCCCGCCAGCAGTGCGCGAAGGGCCGCGGCCGTTTCCCTCTGTCCACGATGGCCGCGCAAGTCATGGATGCGCGGATCGAAAGGCCCATCCGAACCCTTGGCTGCATCCGTCGTCAGGGCGCCCGTCACGAGGGCCGCCTGAAACATCGCCTCGGCCTCGAACAATCCGGCAAGGGCCAAGGCGGTCGAGAACTGCGTGCCATTGAGGAGGGCAAGCCCTTCCTTTGGGCCGAGATCGAGCGGTTTTAAGCCAAACTGTTTGAATGCGCTTGCCGCGTCCATCACCTCGCCGTCCAGCATCACCTGACCGAGGCCGATCATGCCGGCGCTCATGTGGGCGAGGGGCGCAAGATCGCCCGAAGCCCCGACCGAACCTTGGCCCGGAATAATCGGAAGGAGGTTGTGCGCCAGCATGGCCTCGAGATGCGCCAGCGTTTCCATGCGAATGCCTGATGCGCCCCGGGCAAGACTCGCCAGTTTCAGTGTCATCATCAAACGGACGATGGCAGCCGGCACCGGTTCGCCTACGCCGGCAGCATGGGAAATGACCAGATTACGTTGCAGCGTGGCCAGGTCCTCGCGCGCGATGCCGATGCTCGCGAGCTTACCGAAGCCGGTGTTGATACCGTAAACTGGATTACCTTTGACGACGATCGCATCGACGGTCGCCGATCCAGCGCGAACTGCGGCTTCGCAACCTGCGTCTAGTTCGACCGATGCGCCGCGATAGATTGCACGCCAGGCACCAAGCGACATGGCTCCGGGAACGAGGCTGACGTGAGCGCTCATCGGCCCCTCCAGACGCGGGCATGAAGCGGATTGAAGCCGATACGATAGACGAGTTCGGAAGGATGGCTAACGTCCCAGATGGCGAGATCGCAGAATTTTCCGGCTTCCAGCGTGCCGATTTGCGCGCTTAGCCCAAGCGCCCGGGCTGCCTCGCGGGTGACGCCGGCCAGGCATTCGGGCACCGTCATGCGAAACAGCGTCGCCGCCATGTTCATGGTGAGCAGCAAGGATGTCAGCGGCGACGAGCCAGGGTTGGAATCAGTGGCGATCGCCATGGGTACTCCGGCCTTACGAAACAATCGTACTGGCGGCGTCGTTGTCTCGCGCAGGAAGTAATAGGCTCCTGGCAACAGCACGGCGACAGTGCCCGCCCCCGCCATAGCCTGTGCGCCCGCGGCATCGGTGTATTCGAGGTGGTCGGCTGAGAGTGCGCCATGGCGCGCCGCCAGCGCCGCGCCGCCGAGATTGCTCAACTGGTCGGCGTGAAGCTTAACCGGGAGGCCAAGCTGGCCAGCGGCATCGAATACACGCCCCGTCTGTTCGATCGAGAAAGCGATACCCTCGCAGAAAGCGTCAACTGCATCCGCCAAGCCTTCGGATGCGATGGCAGGAAGCATGTTTTCACAGATTTCGGCGATGTAGGCGTCCTTGTCGCACTGGGCCTCGGGCGGCAGGGCGTGGGCGCCCAAAAAGGTCGTCCGGATGTCCACCAGCCGTCGTGTCGCCAAATTGCGGGCTGCGCGCAGCATCTTGCGCTCTGTCGCGACATCGAGTCCATAGCCGGACTTGATTTCCATCGTCGTCACGCCTTCTGCGATCAGGGCATCAAGGCGGGGCAGGGCGCTTTCAACAAGATCGCTCTCGCTGGCGGCGCGTGTCGCCTTCACGGTGGAGAGGATTCCGCCACCCCCCTGAGCGATTTCGGCATAGGTTGCGCCGGCAAGCCTTAGTTCGAATTCGCGAGCCCTGTTGCCGGCGTAAACGAGATGGGTATGGCAATCGACCAGGCCTGGCGTGATCCAGCGGCCTCCACAATCAATCGTTTCGGTGGCCCCAAGGGCATGGGGCATTTCATCGGCGCGACCTGCCCAGACGATCACGCCATCGCGGCAGGCGACGCAGCCGTCCTCGACGATGCCCAGATCTTGCTTGTCGGTGTCATTCAGGCCCGGCACCATCGTCACGAGGTTGGCCTTTATCCACAAGCGGTCGCATGACAGCGTTCGAGAAGACATGCGCTTTAGGCCTCGCGTTCATGGGCGGATCACGCGTTGCCGAGCCGATTCCGCGTTGCTGGACCCATCAATTGTATATACAATTAATCTAGGAGCAGGGTTGCCCATGGTCAAGTTTCATTTCGACTGGATGATGCTGGCAAGCGGCTGGACGCCGAGCGTGATCGTCGAAACTGTCGGCGGCACGATCGAAGCGGTCGGCACGGGATCGCCCGGCCCCGACATGAGGCGTGTCCGCGGCTTTGCCCTGCCGGGTTTTGTCAGCCTGCACAGCCATGCCTTTCAGCGCGGCATGGCCGGGCTTGCGGAGACCAGGGGGCAGGGCGACGAGTCCTTCTGGACCTGGCGTGATGTCATGTACCGCTTCCTGGATCGCCTTGGTCCGGACGATGTGAGGGTGATCGCATCGCAGGCCTATCTCGAAATGCTGCAGTCGGGCTTCACCTCTGTCTGCGAATTCCACTACCTGCATAATGACATCGATGGCCGGTCCTATGGCGATCCAGCCGAGATGGCACATGCGATCGCGGCGGCCGCGGCACAGACCGGCATCGGCCTCACCTTGCTGCCGACCCTCTACCGTTTCGGCGGGTTTGGCGAGGCCGCGGCGGGCGCCGGACAGCGTCGGTTCCTCAACACGCCAGATCAGTTTGCCCGCCTTGTCGATGCCAGTGTCACCGCCCTGGCCGATCTAGACGATGCCAGGGTCGGCGTGGCGTTGCACTCGCTGCGCGCGGTGGCGCCAGCCGACGTCACGCGCGCGGCCCGCCTGCGCCCGGGCGAACCTTTGCATATTCATGCGGCGGAACAGGAAAGGGAGGTCGTCGATTGCCAAGCCTGGAGCGGCCAGCGACCGGTGCAATGGCTGATCGATCATGCCGGGCTCGACCGGCGCTGGTGCGTGATCCACGCGACCCATCTTGACGAGGGAGAAGTTCGCGGCCTCGCCCAATCCGGGGCCGTCGCTGGGCTTTGTCCGATCACCGAGGCCAACCTGGGCGACGGCATCTTTCCTGGCCCGGCGTTTCGCCATCTTGGTGGACGGTTCGGGATCGGCACCGATTCCAACGTGCTGATTTCCGTGCCCGAGGAACTTCGTGTCCTCGAATACGGTCAGCGCCTGCGCGACCGGCAGCGCGTGCGCATGGCAAATCCGCAGCAATCGGTTGGAGAGACCCTGGTCCGGGCCGTGCTGGCCGGGGGAACCCAAGCCTCGGGGCGCAACACCGGCGAAATCGCCGCCGGCTGCCGGGCGGACTGGATCGTTCTCGATGACGAGCATCCAACGCTGGCTGGCGGGAACATGGCCACACTCATCGACCGGGCGGTATTCGCCACACCGCACTGGCCGATCCGCGATGTCTGGGTCGGCGGCAAGCATGTCGTCGTCGGAGGCCGCCACGCGGAGGGCGAGGCCATTCGGACACGCTTTAAGGCGACGATGCGCCGGCTCGAATTGGGCGATTGAGCGTCATGCCGCCAGCCGACGCATCGGGAGCCCCCCTCTCCGCCGGGATCACGCTGGACGGTGTGGGCCCACTTCACGAGCAGATCAGGCGGGCCATCGCTGGACTGATTACCTCGGGTGTCTGGCTGCCAGGAACCCGGGTCCCGTCGGAGCACGATCTGATGGCCGCGCTCGGCACCTCGCGCATGACCGTTCACAGGGCGCTCGTCACATTGGCCGAAGAGGGCCTCGTGCGGCGTCGGCGGCGCATCGGCACGATTGTCGTGCCACCGCCCATTCGCCATCCGGTGATGACAATCCCCGATATCCAGGATGCGATCGCGGCAACCGGCAGCGTTCACCGAACGGAGCTGGTGACACGGATGTACCATCCGAGCGGTGCGCCTGCGCTGCGAGCGAAGTTCGGGCCGATCTGCGATCGCGCGGTCCTGCATCTCATCTGCCGCCATTTCGCCGGAGAGGCGCCTTTCGTGATCGAAGACCGGGTCATTGCCGTCGAAGCGGCTCCGGGCGCTCTCGATCAGGATTTCGGCAATCACCCGCCCGGTTCCTGGCTCCTCGCCACGATTCCATGGACCGATGCCGAGCATGAAATATCGGCGATCGAACTCGACGCGATGGCCGCCCGGCTGCTGCACGTCGCCACGCGCCGACCAGCGCTGCAGGTGATGCGGCGAACCTGGAACGCGCAGCGGTTCGTGACGGTGGTTTCGCTTGTTTATCCGGGTACGAGCCACGTTTTCATTGGCCGCTTTACCGCTTACGGACAAAAGCCGCGCGGGGACGAGAGCGCCTGACGGATTGAGGTTGCACGGTCGGCCGCTTTGTCGTATGCGCACTTCATCCTTTTAGACAGAGCCGCAGTGTGGGTCTTGCCCGCGCGCTACGTTCTGCGTTTCAGGCCTTTCAGGGACAGTTCGCTTCTGTCCGGAGACGATAACAATGAAGATCCGGAATTCGCTCAAGTCGCTTCGCGGCCGTCATCGCGACAACCAGCTGGTTCGCCGCAAGGGTCGCGTCTACATCATCAACAAGACGCAGAAGCGCTTCAAGGCCCGCCAGGGCTAAATCGATCACGCTGGGCCGGTCCGCGCCCGTCGCGGTAGGCGTCATGTTCAAGGCATCGAGCAACGCAGGCCCCTTGGCCTGCGTTGCTTTGTCATTTGACGATTTTCGCCGAGGCGCTATCCTCGGGGAATGAATCTGGTTTCGTCCTCGCATGCGCATCCCCTTGCCTGGCAGCGGCTGCTCGGCACGGCTGTGCCCGCGCTGCTGCTTGGAGTAGGCCTTACTCTTTCTCCGATCGGTCAGGCATCGGCGCAGACCAGTCCGCCGGCGTCTTCGACGGAGGGGGCCAAGCCGGGGCAGTCGAAGCCCGATGCCAAGACCGAGACAAAGGCCGAGACCAAGCCTGTTCGGCCAACCCCTCTTGCCCGGCAAAGCACAGATCAACTGTTCGAGCGTCTGGCCACCGCCTCAACCCCCGAAGAGGCAAAAGGCATTGCTAACCTCATCCAGCGCCGGTGGGCGCGTTCGGGAAGCGATACGGCGGACCTGCTGATGAGCCGCGCGCAGGAAGCGCTGAAGGCAGGCGAGGTTGCCCTTGGCGTTGAAATTCTTGACCGCCTCATCGCGATCGAACCGGATTGGGCTGAGGGTTGGAACCAACGTGCCAATGCCTTTTTCGTTCTTCAGGATCCGGTACGCTCAATGCTCGATATCGGCGAGGCCCTGAAGCGTGAGCCTCGCCATTTTGGCGCGCTCGGAGGATTGGGGATCATTTTGCGCCAGCAAGGGAACGACAAACTCGCCCTTCAGGCCTATCGGCGAGTGCTGACACTTTATCCGCAAATGGAAGGTGTAAAGGAGCAGGTCGAGAGTCTCGCGCGCGACATCGATGGTCGCGATATCTGAAATTTCCACGGTGCCAGAAAATCCAAGGTCGTCTGCAACCAAACACCCTTGTTGCGCGTAACTCTTGAATGGTTCGTGGATTGTCCTTGCTCCCCTCCCTTGTCGCTCTTGCCTTAGTGTTTGTGCTGACCGGCTGTGCCGCCGTGATCGGCGCTCGCGTGGAGCGCGCGTTTCCGCCTACGGGTCAATTCGTCGAGGTTTCCGGCGGTCGGCTCCATTTCGTCGATCGAAAACCTGCGGGAAAGACGCGCGGCACGGTCGTTCTGGTGCATGGTGCCTCCAGCAATCACGCCGATCTGCTCACGACGCTGGGTCCCGGATTGAAGGATTTTCGAGTGCTGGCCTTCGATCGGCCAGGGCAGGGCTGGAGCGATCGATTGGGTGGCCGCGAAATGGCGCAACCGGACGCCCAGGCACGCGCCATTGCCGGCGCACTCGATGCGCTGAAGACCGGACCTGTCATTCTTGTCGCGCATTCGCTTGCCGGTGGGCTGGCGACGAGCATGGCGCTCGACCGGCCGGACCTTGTCGAGGGGCTGGTCCTGCTCGCCGCGGTGACGCATCCCTGGCCCGGCGGGATCGAGTGGTATTATACACCTGCGGCAACTCCGATCGTTGGCCCCGTCTTCACGTGGCTCGTTGCCGTTCCCGCCGCGTCCTATGTCATCGACGATGCAGCCCGCTCGGTCTTCGCGCCCTCGATACCACCGGACGATTACGTGAAAACCGCGCAAATTCCCCTGATTCTGAGGCCGGCAAGCTTCGAGGCCAACGCGCAGGATGTGGCCGTGCTGAAGGATTTCGTGGGCCGCCAGGTTCCGCGTTATCCCAGCCTGAAAATGCCGGTAGTCGCGATCGCTTCGGATCGTGATTCGGTTGTCTCGCCGACGATCCATTCGGCCGCGATCGCCCGCGAGGCGCCCCAGGGCCGGCTCGTGATCATCAATGGCGCCGGCCATATGCCACATCACGCGGGCCGAGACCGTGTCGTCGCGGAAATCCGTCGGATGGCTGACAATGTCCGGCACTAGCGCCAACAGCAAGACACCACCGGTCGTCAGGCCTTGGCCGCATGCTCGCTGTTGACGACGGCGATGCGTACCATATTGGTCGCCCCCGGTGTGCCGAAGGGCACGCCGGCGACGACGATGATGCGGTCGTTCACATCGGCAAACCCTTCCCGCAGCGTGAATTTGCACGCGCGGAATGCCATGTCCTCGACGTTGCTCGCATCCTTGGTGATGACCGGATGAATCCCCCAGACAAGCATTAGGCGCCGCGCGGTCGATGGTTTGGGCGTCAGGGCCAGGACGGTCGCGTTCGGACGTTCGCGCGCGATGCGGAACGCGGTCGAGCCGGAAGCGGTCCAGGCGGCGATGGCCTTGAGATTGAGCGTGTCGCCAATCTCGTGGGCGGCGGCGGCGATGGCGTCGGCGCCGGTTGATTCAGGACTGCCGCGCTGCGCGTCGATGATGCTGCGGTAAAGGGGGTCGTTTTCGACCTCCTCGGCGATGCGGTTCATCATGGCGACGGCTTCGTCTGGGTATTGCCCGGCGGCACTTTCCGCCGACAGCATGATGGCATCGGCGCCCTCGAACACCGCGGTCGCCACGTCGGATACCTCGGCACGTGTGGGTACGGGAGCGGTGATCATCGACTCCAGCATTTGCGTCGCGATCACGACGGGCTTGCCCATCTTGCGGGCGAGGCGCGTGATGCGCTTTTGCGTGCCCGGCACTTTCTCGAGCGGCATTTCGACGCCGAGATCGCCTCGGGCGACCATCAGTGAATCGGACGCCTCGATGATCTCATCGAGTTGAAGCAAGGCTTGTGGTTTCTCGATTTTCGACATGATCAGCGCCCGGCCCCGAAGCAGTTTTCGCGCCTCGGCCACGTCCTCGGGCCGCTGGACGAACGACAAGGCGATCCAGTCAACGCCGATTTCGGCCGCTACTTCGAGATCGGCCCGGTCCTTGGCGGTCATGGCGGATACCGGGATGACGGTGTCGGGCAAGCTCACGCCCTTGCGCGACGACAACCGGCCGCCAACAACCACCCGCGTGGTCGCCCTGGTTGGCTCTGCTTCCTCAACAATCAGGCGGATCTTGCCGTCATCGAGGATCAGCGAATGGCCCGGGCGCAGTGCTTCGAGAATTTCCGGATGCGGCAGGCAGACACGGCCCTCGTCACCGGGCTCCGGGCTGGAATCGAGCGTGAACCGGGCGTCGCTGGCGAGCTGCACGGCACCTTCGCCGCCAAAGGCACCGACCCGCAGCTTGGGTCCCTGAAGATCGACCAGAATGCCGACAGGCCGCCGGAATTTCATTTCGAGCGCGCGCAACATGGCCACTTTCTCAGCCAGCGTCTCGCGTTGGGTATGGCTCATGTTGATGCGAAAAACGTCGGTGCCCGTGGCAAAAAGCCGGGCCGTCATCTCGGGCGTGAATGACGCCGGACCGAGCGTCGCGATGATTTTGATCCGCCGTTGACGACGCATGTTCCGTTTCCCCCTAGCCTCGCGGGCCATCCGTGAGCTGGATTGTCCAGCTTTTCTGTTCGCCGGTATCGACTTCGAAGAAACTCGCTCGGTCATAGCCGCGCGCCAGGCAATCCTCCGAGCCGCGAATCGTGAATTCGCGATTGCGGGTGCACATCACGGATTTGCCATTCCACTCGCCGCCCCGGTCATAATCGATGGCGTGGACATAGTAGAACCGCGCCGCCAGGGTACCGCGCAGCAGCGTCTCGCAGATGCGGGGCGCAAGGTTCCACCAGCCCTCCGTCACCCAGCCTTGGGCGTCCCGGTAGCCGATGGCGATGCCGATCCGGCTACCAGTCAGGTTGCACAGGCGCAGATCGGCCAAAGCCGGCGTCAGCACGGCGCTGCCTCCCAGGAAGGCGGCGGCGAGCAGGAGTTTTCGAAAGAATGACAACAGAAGGAAGCGCTGGCTCATCGTCAGGTCAGGTGTGGCTTTCGATCAGGATGACTCGGCAGTCATTGACATTGGTCATGGTCGGTCCCGGCAGCAACAGATCGCCGAGACGTTCGAAAAAAGTGGTGGAGTCGTTGTCGGCGAGGCATGCCAGTGGATCAAGACCGAATTCCGCCGCTCGCGCCAATGTGGTCTGATCGATGAGCGCGCCGGCGGGATCGGTCGCCGAACCGCCGCCACCATCGGTTCCGTCGGTGTCGCCGGCGATCGCTGCGATACCGCTTGCGCCGTCAAGGGCCATTGCCAGCGCCAACGCGAACTCCTGATTTGGCCCCCCACGACCATTGCCGCTCATGGTCACGGTCAGTTCACCGCCGGAAACGATCGCGGCCCGCCTGCCTGCGGCCTTGAGTTCGAGCGCGAGCCTGGCCTGGATGACGGCCACTTCGCGCGCTTCGCCTTCGATGTCGGCGCCGAGATCGATCGTTTCGTAACCGCAGGCGCGGGCGGCCTCCACTGCGGCGGCAATCGCGTCACGAGGGCGAGCGATGATCTCGAAGCGGCTCCGGGCGAACGCGGGATCGCCAGGCTTTGGCGTCTCGTTGGCATCGTCGGCGAGCAGGGCCTTGGCATTGGCGGGGAGATCCATCCCGAAACGCTCCACGACGGCCCGGGCATCGGCCATCGTAGTCGGGTCGGGCACGGTCGGTCCCGAGGCGATTGCGGAAGGGTCATCGCCGTGCACGTCCGAAATCGCCAAGGTGACGAGGGTCGCCGGCGCGGCTGCCAGGGCAAGGCGCCCACCCTTGATCCGCGACAGGCGTTTGCGCACGGTATTCATGTCACCGATGACCGCGCCCGAACGAAGCAGCGTGCGCGTGACGGCCTGTTTCTCGGCTAGGGTCAGGCTGCCCGCCGGCGCGATCCAGTTGGCCGACCCGCCGCCCGACAGCAATACCAGCACGGTGTCGTCGGCGGTGGCCGAGCCTGCGAGTTCCAGGGCACGCGCCGCCGCCGTGAGGCTTGTCTGGTCGGGTACCGGATGGCCTGCTTCCACCATTGGAATCAGCGTGCCCGAGCAACCGTACCCATGGCGGGCCACCGCATGACCCGAAAGGCGAGCCGGATCCAAGCCTTTTGTGTTCAAGTAATACTTTTCGGCGGCGACCAGCATGCTGCCCGCCGCCTTGCCGGCGGCCAGGATAATCAGGCGACCGGCAGAGGGAAGGGGAAGATGATCTGGAAGGCAAGCGGATGGATGAGCTCTCTTGACGGCAGCATCATAGATGTTCAGGAGGCTTTGACGCTGGACGGCGGAAAGATGATTCATCGACCCGAGCCTGTTTGCGGGGCTGCTGTTTTCCAGTTCTAGTTTACTTCGCAAGGCGCGTCATCAAGCAAAATCAGAAATAGTGTTACTATTGGAAGGAATAGATGCATGACGGGTGAAAGCCACGGCACATCCGTCCCCGCAGAAACCTTTGTCCCCCGCCCCAGCATTGAGGATCGCGCCGCCCGTGTGCCCGGCGACGTCGAGATCATCGGGGGGGATTTCGCCAGCGGCGTCCTGCTGCTTTGCGATCACGCCTCCAATGCCATGCCCGCCGAACTGACTCATCTCGGCCTTCCGCCGGCGCAGTTGGAGCGACATATCGCCTATGATATCGGTGCCGCCGAACTCACCCGCACCTTGGCGAGGATACTTGGTGCGCCCGCGCTGTTGACCTCCTTTTCGCGCCTGATTATCGATCCTAATCGCGGCCTCGACGATCCGACGCTGGTGATGCGGTTGTCGGACGGGGCGATCATACCCGGTAACGCCAGGCTCGGCGAAGACGATATCGTCAAGCGGGTCGAGCGCTATTACCTGCCTTACGATGCGGCGATCAGCGCAGCGATCAGCAGGGCGGTGGCGGCGGGCTACCCCCCGGCGATCGTCTCGCTTCATTCCTTCACACCCGTCTGGAAAACCACGCCGCGTCCTTGGCATGTCGGTGTGCTCTGGGACCAAAATCCTCGTCTGGCGACCATGCTCATCGAGCGCTTGCGGCAGGAGCCGGACCTCGTGGTCGGCGATAATGAGCCCTATATTGGCGGCCTGGCCGGTGACACGATCGACCGTCACGCAACTTTACGCGGCCTGCCCGATGCGTTGATCGAGGTGCGGCAGGACCTCATCGCGACCGATGAAACGGCGCAAGGCTGGGGCGAGCGCCTTGCACCGGTCATCGCGCATTGCATCGGCACGCTGCTTTCGGCCCAGGCTGCGGCCTGATCTGTTGCGATCAAAACCTGACGGCGGTGCTTGATCCCGAGCGTCGTGCCGCCCACTTCTGAACCATCCGTCACTGTGAGGACCATCGCCATGTCGCAAGAGTTGCAACCCGAACCTAAGATTGCCGACGCAACAATGACCGAACTGGAAGCCGCCGCATTCCGTCGGCTTGTCGAGCATCTGCGCGACCGGTCGGACGTCCAGAACATCGATCTCATGAATCTCGCGGGTTTCTGCCGCAACTGCTTGTCGAACTGGATGAAGGACGCGGCCGCGGCCAAAGGCATCGAACTCAGCAAGGACGATAGTCGAGCCCTGGTTTACGGCATGCCCTACGCGCAATGGCAGGCTCAACACCAGTCCGAGGCGACAGCCGAGCAGAAGGCCGCTTTCGAAGACGCCAAGCACGCCCACTGACGCCAAGCACCTGCACTGACGCCAAGCACCCGCACTGACGCCAAGTCTGCCCGTGAGAGACCATCCGCCGATCGGCGGGCGTGTCGATCACGCCTGGGGATCGTGCGGCGGTCGGGGCTTGACCTATGGGCTGGATCGGGCGAACGCAGGGCCTTGCAGCATCTCGCGGTCAATCGCGGTTTCAAGGGCCTGTCATCATGAGCGATCCCATCCAGGGCGACGAACTGAAAAGCATCGTGGCGCGTATCGAGCGCCTGGAGGAGGAGAAGCGCTCCATCGCCGACGATATCAAGGAGGTTTACGGCGAGGCCAAATCCAATGGCTACGACGTCAAGGTGTTACGCAAGGTCATCGCCATCCGCGCCCGCGACCTGAACGAGCGCAAGGAAGAAGAGGCGATTCTGGATCTCTATCTGCAAGCTGTCGGCGAGAGGGCCTGAGTAGCGCCATCAACGTTGGTGATCGCCCGCATCACCTCAAACAAGGTTGTTCAAGCAAGTAACTGACGGCACTCTGCCGTAAGGCCTTCGCTTGGAGAACGACATGCTGCTGGTTGGAATGCTCGATAGCCCTTACGTGCGCCGCGCGGCGATCACAGGCACGCTCATGGGTCTTGCTTTCGAGCATCGCTCCGTGTCGGTCTTCCGGCATATGGAGGCGTTCCGAGCCATCAATCCGCTTGTCAAGGCACCTACACTGGTGGCCGATGACGGCACGGTGCTGACCGAATCGCTGCTTATCATCCAGCATTTCGAGGATGTGACCGGGCGCAGCCTGCGGCCCGTCGCGCCCGCGGCACGGCTTCGCGACCTGTCGTTGGCCGGTATCGCTATCGTGGCGGCCGACAAGGCCGTGGCCGTCGAATACGAGCGCAAGCGCGAGCCGCGGCAGCAATCGACCGACTGGACCGCTCGTATCGAACATCAACTCGACCAGGCCTTCCAATCGTTGGATGCAGCGGTGGATAAGGGTTTTCTCCGGCCGGATAATCTGACGCCGGGCACGATCGCCGCTGCAGTGGCCTATGGCTTTGCCGTGTTCGTCACGCCACACGTGCTGGGCGAGGGCGCCTATCCCGCGCTCCGCGATCTTGCGCTCGCCTGCGAGGCGCAGGAACCCTTCAAGCGCTGGCCCATCGATCTGGAATAGTCGGGCGAAAAGCGTTCGGTCAGGGCTTGACGAAGGTTGGTGGCAAGGGGCGCACGGCGGGACCGGAGAAACGATCGGTCCGGACATCGCTTGGTTCGGTCGCGCTGAAGCCAGCGGCCGCGGCCGGTGCCGCCGCGCTCGACCAACCGCCCGCCTCATCGCGCGTGATCCTGGCTTTCGCGGTCGCGACCCGTACCGGGAACGGCGATGCCGCGACAGGCTGAAGGGCCGTGGCTTCGAACAGCTGGCGCAAGGCCGTCCGCTCGTCGATTACAGGGCGGGGCTCGTTTTTCAGCCTGACCGATGTATCGGATGAGGACGTGGCGTTCGTGGGAGCCGGCGACTGCGGACGCCCCGTAAGAGCATTTGCAATCGGGCCAAGCGATGCCGTGACGACAGGCGCCGCTACCGCCGGTCCCTCCACGGGAGGCCGCCCTGGCGGCAACGGATGCGTCAGGGCGATCAGTCGAGGCTCGCTACTAACCTTGGACGGGATGCCGCTCGCCGCTCCTGGCAAACCTGGCGGCGCGGAGGCCACGCTTTCGGTAGCGATCAGCGAGCTTGGACGTGACGGAGGCAAGGGTGAATCGATCAGACGCAGCGCCGCCGTCTTCGCCGGGCCCGCCTGTTCAGCGGCAGTTGCCGCAAGCGAGGCGAGCACGGTGCTTTCCTCCCGCGATGCCGGCGTCTCGATCGACAGGCCGCGCGGGCGAGCGAAGGGAGCAGGAGCCAGCACCGGGGTCAGGCGTGCCGCTGGCGCATCCGCCGCCGGTAGGCCGAGTTTCGCGACGTTGTCGGACTGTTCACGCTCGATCTTAGGCTCCGGCACGCTTGGAAGTGGCGGCAGGGACGCCAGTTGCGTTGTCGTCGTGCCGCCCGGCCTCGAACGAGTTGACCGTTCCCTCGGCAAGCTTGCTGCAACATCGGTTTGCGTCACGACAGGCGGGGCGAAACCTGGCCTCGTGCCGCCATCCTCGCTATTGCCGCTGGCATAGGCGAGAAGGCTGTCGCTCGGGGCGGAGCGGGAGGCAAGGACGGCGCGGCGGCCACGGGTCGGACGAGCCTCCTCCTCTTCATCGCCGCCGAACAGCGACGCCCAGAGGCTGCGACGGGACGATTGGATGATCGCGCCTTCGTCGAGATCGGCCAAACCAGACCCGGCCACGGAACCGCCGCGGGCGATGATTTCGGCCTTGGCGATTTCGTAGCCGTCCATGGCGCCGCCATTGCTTGGCAGATGCACCGTCCTGCCGTCTGGAAAAAGCCTCACCAACTGGTCCCGCGACATGCGCGGCCAGGAGCGGACCGAACCGACATCGAGATGGATAAAGGGTGTATAGGCAGTTGGATAATAGCCGACGCCACCGCGTTGCAGCCGCATGCCGACCTCGCGCACCTGATGCGGCGAAACATCCGGCAGGAAAAAGTCCATGGCCTTGCCGTTCATGTGCTGGCTGTGTTTCGCCACGCCCCGCGAGCGATTGCGCAACATCGAGTTGGTGGCTGGCGAACGATAGGCGGACACAACATGGAAGGGCTCGCTCGAGCCGACGGAGCGATGGACCTCCCAAGCGACATCGAACAGGCGCGGGTCCATTTTCGTCGGTTCGTCGAGACGCCAGTCACGCAGGGCCCAGTTGAGTTTTTCGAGTGCGGCCGCGTCATAGCGTCCGTCGCGCTTGAAGGTGACGGTGGTCAATTCCTTCGTGTGCATGTGATGGAGGCTGATGGTGCGGGTGTCGCCATTGGCGATGGCGTCCTGCGTTCCTTGCGTTCCCGCAACCAGGCAAAAAACGAACGCCAGGAGGCCGCACAGCCCCCTTGCCGTCGTCGCATATCTCGCGCGGGCCGAAGCCGATTGCGCGCAGTCATGCAAATGGTCGGACGTTGCAGGCAATCGTAATATCCATGCTCAAACGGTCGGGAGGAACGCCGTCGGACGATGGACGTCGCGGCGCGTCAATTAACGTCAACAAACTCTTGCTTGTGCTGATTAACGGACGGTTACGGTCAGGCGGTTGCTTCCTTATCGACAGCGATCCCGCGCGATGACAATCCGCCTCGCGAAAGCCGCATTTTCGACATCGGTGGTTTGTTGACGAACAAACCGAACCGTCTGGCCTATATCAGAAACGTGCGCTCCGTCCAAATTGCGCCAGCGCGCCGCGCACCAGGGCATGAAACCCGTAAAGATCGTCGTGGATCACCAGATCGCCGGCATCGTTCATCACATGGGTCATATAGGTCAGATGCACGGGCAACGGCTGGGCCAGTTTCACGCTTCGCTCGCCACCGCCGACCAAGGCGCGGATACGCGCCTCGGTCCAGCCTGCCCCGCGTCCCATGATCGCTTCGGCCAGCTTGAAGGGCTGGTCAACGCGGACACAGCCGTGGCTGAAGGCCCGGCGCGTGCTGCCGAAAAGGTTGCGGCTCGGGGTATCGTGCAGATAGACGGCATGGTCGTTGGGAAACATGAACTTGATATGCCCCAACGCATTGCGCTCGCCGGGCGGCTGGCGCACTGAAATCGAATTGCCGCGCCGCACGACCTCGAACCCCCGCTTGGCAGCGTAATCGGGATCGGTCGCGAGCTTGGGCAGAAATTCCTTCTTGAGGATCGAGGGTGGCACGAACCAGGATGGATTGATCACGACGTGGTCCATCGTGTCCGAGAACACCGGCGTCGGCGTCTCGGGCTTGCCGACGATCGTTCGCGCCTGATGGGCGAGACTGCCGTCGATGACGACACGCACCATGAACTCGGGAATGTTGACGATCACGTGGCTCTCGCCGAGCCCGGGAGGTAGCCAACGCCAGCGCTCCATCTGCGCGGCGAGGTCGGCCTCAAGGCGCGTGGTCGCCATAGACCCCATGGCGGCCAGCGTCTGGCTGCCGAGAATGCCGTTTGCCGGTAACCCAGCCGATTTCTGGAAGTCGCTGACGGCGACGGCGACCGAGCGATCGAAGACGGGCTCCACCGTCGGCCCGAGGCCGAGACGTGCCCGGACAAGGGGAATACGCTCGTCGCGCATGCCGATTCTCAGGGCTGGGCCCTGTGGAATAGCAACCAGAGGCGCGGCCGGTTCGGCGTCCTGGCGCAATTCTATGAGCTTGGCGCGCAGGGCGCGATAGCCGGCATGCGAGGGATTATAGGCGCCGAGCACCGCCTTTGTATCTCCGCCAGCGGACAGCGCGGCGACGACATCGCCAGCCGTTGGGATCGTCAGTTTTGGTGTCAATAGCTTCGACAACCTGCGGGGATCGAGACGCGCGCCACGGGCATCGCGGGCATAGAGGACCGCCAGGGCGGAGAGGCGGATATCTGCGGTCGCGAGGCTTGCCGGATCGTGCGACGCGAATTCCGGCACGGGGTAATCGGCAAGGGCAAGCGCGTCATCGGCAGCGTTGGCGAGCCGGGCGACGATTCCCTTGCCCGCGGCTGACCAGCCGTCCGGGCCAATCCATAGAGGCCGGTTATCGCGGGCGGCGTAGGCTTGCGCGAGGTCGCGCCGGTCTTTTTCCGGCAGGCGAGCGACGCCAGCCAGAACCGTATCGATTTGCCGCGCGATGATATCGGCGATGTCGGCGGTCGCGAGACCGGGAACAGACGTTTCCTGAACGATAATGACCGGCAGATCCGGTAACGGCACGGTCGGCAGCGTCACGACGATATCGCTCGTGGCGAAAGCGGGCGCCTGCTCGATTGGTTCGGCTGGGGTAAAAACCTGCGTCGGAACGGCGTGTTCAGTGGCCTGCGCGGCCGTGGTGGGCGGTTCCTGTGGAACGGTGGTCGCGGCAAGGCTGGCTTCAGCCGCCAAGGGAGCAGCTTCCGTTGGCGTGGATTCAGTCGGGCTTTCCAAAACCGGACTTGCCAAAACCGGATTTGCCAAAACCGGATTTGGCGGCAGCGATCCGGTGCTTTCGGTTCCGCTGATATCAAACGTGATTTCGGGTTGCGGCGGGAGTTCGAGTTGGAGTGGCTCGCTATCGCGCAGGCTGGCAGCGGCTGCGGGCAATTCGGGCACAAGGATCGCAGCCGGCGGTACGAGAGGAAGGTTCCCAGGTCCTCGCTGATCGACTGATTCCAGGTGCGTCGACACCTGGGCGGGAAGCGGGTTGGCGGTGGAAACGCAAATCAACGCAACGCAAACGAAGAGTGCGTGCGAACGGCGCATCGAAAAGGTCCCCCAGGGTCCAGCTACATGGCTCTTCTGTCGGTCGGCGCCAGGTTTCGCAAGTCGCCGGAAGGCAACACTGGGCTTCAATCGCATGGCGTGCGGATGCATGACGTCTCCGTGCGGGGCGAACAGGGTTTCCAGCGGTTGGGAATCGCTCAGGCGGCGCTGGTTTCCTGCCCGGCTTCGCCTTCGTCGAGGCCGTAATCCTTGAGTTTCCGGTAAAGTGTCGAGCGACCGATGCCGAGCTTGCGCGAAACCTCAGACATGTGACCGCGATAATGCTCCAGCGCGAACTTGATAATGTCGCGCTCCAGGGCCTCGAGCCGCCGCATGTCGGTTCCCTCCAGCAGATCGAGGGCATTTGGATCGCGCACCGGCACCTGGATGACACGGGGTGATTCGTTGTCACTGACCGGGCGCTGCGCGATCGCCGGCGCCGGCGGAATGCGCACGTCGAAACCTTCCATATGCGCCGCGATCTGCGGAAAATCGGCGACGGTTAGTTCGTCGCCATCGGCGAGCACGACGCCGCGGAACATGGCGTTTTCAAGCTGACGGACGTTACCCGGCCAGTCGTAGCGGGTGATCAGCGCCAGCGCCTCGGCGGTAAAGCCCCGAATTTTCTTGCCTTCCTCGGCGCTGAAGCGGGCCAGGAAGCCGCGCGCCAGGTCGGGGATATCCTCGCGGCGGGCGCGGAGCGGGGGCAGCGTGATCGGGAAAACGTTCAGACGATAATACAGATCCTCGCGGAACGAACCCTGCTTCACCTGTTCGAGCAGGCTCTTGTTGGTGGCCGAGATGATGCGGATATCGACACGGATCGACTTGCGTCCGCCCACTGGGTCCACTTCGCCTTCCTGGATCGCCCGAAGAAGCTTGACCTGGGCGTCAAGGGGTAGTTCGCCGATCTCGTCGAGAAAGAGGGTGCCGCCGCTGGCCTCGACGAACTTGCCGATGTGTTTCTCGGTGGCGCCGGTGAAGGCGCCCTTCTCATGCCCGAACAGGATCGACTCGACCAGATTGTCCGGAATAGCGCCGCAATTCACCGTGACGAAGGGCTTGCCCTTGCGATCGGATGAGCCCTGGATCGCGCGGGCCAGGACCTCCTTGCCGACGCCGGACTCGCCTTCGATCAGCACGGGGATCGCCGACTTTGCGGCACGTTCCGCGAGGCGCACGACGCGGGTCATGTCGGCGCTCTTGGTGGCGATGTCCTTGAAGCCGAGCGTGCCCGTGGCGCGACGCTTCATGTGGCGGATTTCATGCTCGAGGGCGCCGACCTTCAGCGCGTTCTTGATCGAGATCTGAAGGCGCTCGGCGCCAACGGGTTTCACGACGAAATCCGACGCCCCCGCTTTCATGGCCGAGACGACGGTATCGATCGAACTGTGCGCGGTCTGCACGATGACGGGGACGCTCAACCCGCGTTCGCCCATGGCCGCCAGAACACCGAGCCCGTCCAGTTCGGGCATGACCAGATCGAGAATCATCAGGTCGATACCGTCACCGTCCGGGCCGCCGAGGAGGCGCAGGGCGCCATCCCCGGACTCGGCGGTCAGTGCATCGTATCCGGCGCGGCGAAGCATGGCTTCAAGCAGCCGGCGTTGAACGGGATCGTCATCGACAACGAGGATGGTGGTCGTCATAGGCCCTGCATCGGTTTGGGGAGCGCCCTTTCTGGGCCGGAGACATGGCGATTCGCTGTCTCATTTCGAGCCAAGATGGGCATAAAGGGTTTAGCGTGCGTTAAGCCGCCTTCACACTTTCGCCGGGGACCGAGGAATTGCAGACCGCGTGCTCCGTGCCCTACACTTCGTCATCGATTGGAAGCAGGGAGGCCAGCGGCGATGGACGGCGGCATGTATGATTCCGGGCTTCCCCGAACGACCGCGAATTTTCAGCCTCTGACACCGCTGGCTTTCCTGGAACGTTCGGCCGCCGTCTTTCCCGATCATCCGGCGATTGTTCATGGGCCTTTGCGGCGCAACTACGCCGCGTTCTATGACCGCGCCCGCCGTTTGGCCTCGGCCTTGGCGTCACTGGGCGTGAGGCGGGGTGACACGGTCGCTGTGATGCTGCCCAATACGCCCGCGATGCTTGAATGCCATTACGGCGTACCAATGTGCGGAGCCGTCCTCAACACGCTGAACACGCGGCTTGACGCGGCAGTCATCGCCTATTGTCTTGATCACGGCGAGGCAAAGGTGCTGATCACGGATCGGGAATTTTCCCGCGTCGTTCGCGATGCCCTCTCGCTTGCGAAAGTCAGGCCGATCATCATCGATTGCGACGATCCGGTCTTTGATGGGCCGGGCGACCGCCTCGGCAAGATCGACTACGACGATTTCCTGGCGAGCGGCGATCCCGGCTTCGCCTGGCATCCTCCCTCCGACGAGTGGGATGCGATCGCACTCAATTATACGTCCGGCACGACCGGCAACCCCAAGGGCGTGGTCTATCACCATCGCGGCGCGGCCCTGCTCGCAACCTCCAATGTCGTGACCTGCGGCATGACCAAGCATCCGGTCTATCTGTGGACCTTGCCAATGTTCCACTGCAATGGCTGGTGCTTTCCCTGGTCGATTTCGCTGGTTGCCGGAACGCATGTCTGCCTGCGACAGGTCCGGGCCGGCGCCATCTACGAGGCGCTGGCCCTGCATGGCGTGACGCATCTGTGCGGGGCGCCGATCGTGATGTCGCTGCTGCTCGATGCGGCGGCAGCCGACAAACGCGAATTTCCGCAACGGGTCAGTTTCTTCACCGCCGCCGCGCCACCGCCGGAGGCGGTGCTCGCCGGCATGAACCGGGCCGGCTTCGAGGTCACGCATCTTTACGGGCTGACGGAGACGTATGGCCCGGCCGTGGTCAATGACTGGCATCGTGCCTGGGACGATCTGCCCACCGCCGACTATGCCGCACGCAAATCCCGGCAGGGCGTGCGTTATCCAGCGCTGGAAGCCCTCGCCGTGCTCGATCCGGAAACGCTCGCGCCGGTGCCTTGCGACGGCCAGACCATGGGCGAGGTCATGTTTCGCGGCAACGTGGTGATGAAGGGGTATCTCAAGGACCTGGCTGCCACTCAAGCGGCCTTCGCTGGCGGATGGTTCCATTCGGGCGACCTCGGCGTCCGTCATCCGGATGGCTACATCCAGTTGAAGGACCGTTCGAAGGACATCATCATCTCGGGCGGCGAGAACATCTCCTCGATCGAGGTCGAGGAGGCGCTCTACAAGCATCCCGCCGTCCAGGCGGCGGCCGTGGTCGCACGGCCCGACGACAAATGGGGCGAGACGCCCTGTGCCTTCGTCGAGTTGAAACCAGCGATGCGTGCCACCGAAGCCGACATCATCGCCTGGTGTCGCGAGCATCTTGCCAGTTACAAATGCCCGCGCACGGTCGTGTTCATGGAAGTGCCGAAAACCAGCACCGGCAAGATACAGAAATTTCGTCTCCGCGAAATGGCGCGCGCGCTCTAAGGCCTCGAAGCCGCTGATGTCGCGGTGCTCGCTCCATCGAACGGCTCGCGCGGAGTCACGCCGACTTCAGCATCTCCTCCTGCTGCGCCAGGGTCGGATAATCGGTGTATCCCCTTGGACCAAGGCCGCCGACACCATAGACGGTCTCGAAATCGACCTTGTTCCAGGGCGCGCCCATCTTGATGCGGGCCACCAGATCGGGGTTGGCTATAAAGCCCTTGCCCCAGCCGATCGCATCGGCACGGCCTTCCAGTATCGCCGTCTCGGCGCTGGCCACGTCGAACTTTTCGTTGCCGATGACGATGCCGCCGAACAGGCGCTTGATGTCGGGCGTCAAACTGTCCGGCCCTACGTATTCGCGCGTGTAGAGGAAGGCGATCCGGCGCTTGCCAAGTTCGGTGGCGACATGGCCAAACAGCGCACGCGGATCGCTGTCGCCGACGTCGTTCGTATCACCCCGTGGGGCCAGATGAACGCCAACGCGACCCTTGCCCCAGACGGCGATGACCGCATCCGTCACCTCAAGCAGCAGGCGGGCGCGGTTTTCGATCGAGCCGCCATAGCTGTCGGTGCGCTTGTTGGATTTGTCCTGAAGGAACTGGTCGATCAGATAGCCATTCGCGGCATGGATTTCGACGCCGTCAAATCCGGCCCGCCGGGCCCTACGAGCGGCCGCGACATAGTCGGCGACGATACCTGGAAGTTCGTCGTATTCGAGCGCGCGAGGCGTCACGAAGGGGCGCTGCGGCCGTGACAGCGAAACGTGCCCGGCAGGGCAAAGAGCACTTGGCGCGACCGGCAATGCCCCATCTAGGAATTCCGGATCGGAAATCCGTCCGACATGCCAGAGCTGGGCGACGATCAGGCCACCTCTGGCGTGAACGCCATCCGTGACCTGCTTCCAGCCGTTCACCTGCGCGTCCGTCCAGAGGCCTGGCGTATCGGGATAGCCGACACCTTGAGGTGAAATCGCGGTGGCTTCGGTGAGGATCAGCCCGGCATCCGCGCGCTGGGCATAATATTCGGCGTTCAGCGCCGTCGGCGTCCGGCCCTGGCTAGCCCGGCATCGGGTCAAGGGGGCCATGACGATGCGGTTTCGCAAGGCAAGATCGCCAACGGCCAAGGGTTCGAAAAGCACGGACATCTTGTCAGCCTTTTGTAGTCGTAAGGGCGCCATAACACACCGTGCATATCGCACGTTGCATATAACGTCTTGTCTAGAGGCCCTGCATGTCGCGTGCCTTGGCGCTCTTGACATAAGTCGAGCCCGACATCTTCGCCCACCCGCACGCCTGAGCGGCATTGAACGCACCGCATCTGAATGCTGGACATTCCATCCGGCAGGAAAAAACCGGCCCCATTCGGAACCGGTTGACTTCAATCATCAAGGGGCGACGACAATCGATCTCGCCGCGGTTTCAAGATCGGGTCGAGCTAATGAACGGTCGCCATCGCCTCCAGGCCAGCCTTGACCCGCATGATCTCGTCTTTCAGCTGCAATTTCTTTCGCTTCATTTCCGCCAGTTCGAACGCATCGCCCGACTTACTCATACGCTTTGTGTGAATCGCCTGTTCAAGGGCCTGGTGCTTGCGTTCAAGTTCGGAGAGACGGGTCTGTAGCGACATAGAAATCCTCCTGTTGGTATGAAGCGGGAGAATGATGACACATTGATGACGCTTTGTCCCCTGGCCGGTGTGCGGTGCAGCAACGGCTATCGTCCCGCCGAGACGTGGCGCCAATGCCGCGATGAACCGATCGTGATGAGGCTTGCAAGGGGCTTGGCTCGTCGACGATTTCGTCAGGCGGCGATTGCGATCACGCGATCATGCCGCTTAATGTCATGTCGGATCGCGACCATAACAAGGCAGCCGGTACGCATGCCCTTCGAACCAAGCCCGGAAGAACGACAGGCGTTGTCGGCTGAACTGGCGCGATTGCGCGAGGAGCATGCCGATCTCGACATGGCGATCGACGCACTCGACAAGGTCGGTTCGATCAATCAACTTCAGGTTCAGCGGATGAAGAAGCGCAAGCTCTACCTCAAGGATCGGATCATCGCGATCACCGATCGGCTGACGCCCGATATCATCGCCTGAAGGCAGCGACTGCCCTCGCAGGCTCCGGCCCGGCGGTCCACGCCACTCTAACGAGCGCCGGCCACGCCGCGCGCCTTGTCCTCGTACAGGGCCGCGTCCGCCGCGCGAAACCAGCGGGCGGCGTCCGCGCCAGGAACCAGCGGAGCACAGCCTACGGAAGCGGGATTGTCGATGTGCCCGTCACCGAACTGGGTCGGGAAGGCCGCAAGTCTCTGGCGCAGGGTATTGGCCTTGCGCTTGGCGGCGGCGGGGCTCAAACGCCAGAGGATCAGCGCGAACTCGTCGCCGCCGATCCGTCCGACCACGTCGGACTTGCGAACCTCGTTCAGGAGCAGGGCCGCCACGTGTCGCAGCAGGGCATCGCCAGCCGCGTGGCCAAGACGGTCGTTGACGGATTTGAAGTCGTCGAGATCGATCAACACCAGCGCCATGTCGCCGCCGTAGCGGGCTTGGAACTCGATGGCCCGGCTGAGTTCGAGATCGAAGGAGCGCCGGTTCAGCAGGCCTGTCAGGCCATCCTCACGCGCGAGCTTCTCGAGTTCGGCGATCCGCTTTGCGGCCGTTGCCAGAGCACGCGACAGCGACTCGTTTTCAAGGGTCAGGTCCCTAAGGCGCGAATCGTCCGAAATCATGTTGTCTTGTGCCATGAGATGCCGGCTAGACGAAATATCGTTGCGCGCAAAGTCCCTCGTTCATGAGTCGGCGTTGATATAGCCCTTGGCCGTGATCGCGCCGGTGCCGGATGCGGGGCCGCAAAGCCGGACTTGCGCGGGAACGATCCAGGCGGTTATGAGCCTAGCCTTCCGCTAGCAAGGCGGCAGACGGGAGCGCGTATGGCCGCAACAGTATCGCCGGTCGCCATCATCATGGGCAGTCAGTCCGACTGGGCCACGATGCGCCATGCGGCCGAGACATTGGAAGCGCTTGGTGTCGGACACGATGCGCGCATTGTGTCGGCGCATCGCACGCCCGAGCGCATGGCCGCCTTCGCCAAGGGCGCGGTCGCCGCCGGCTTCAAGGTGATCATCGCGGGGGCCGGGGGCGCGGCGCATCTGCCGGGCATGACAGCGTCGATGACGCGGCTGCCGGTATTTGGCGTTCCCGTCGAATCCAAGGCGCTCTCCGGGCAAGATAGCCTGCTTTCGATCGTGCAGATGCCTGCCGGTATTCCGGTCGGGACGCTGGCCATCGGCCGCGCGGGGGCCATCAACGCCGCGCTTCTTGCCGCCGCTGTTCTGGCCCTGTCCGACGAGGCGCTTGCCGGACGGCTCGATGCCTGGCGGGCGCGGCAGACCGCATCGGTGGCCGAGCGGCCGACGGCCGAACCGTGAAAGCGGCGGGAATCATCGGTCCCGGCTCCATGCTCGGCATTCTGGGTGGGGGGCAACTGGCGCGCATGCTCGCGCTCGCCGCCGCCGATTACGGGCTTCGCTGCCATATCTTCGCGCCGGAGCCCGACAGTCCTGCCTTCGACGTCGCTGCCTGCCACACCATCGCCCCCTATGACGACACGGCGGCGCTGCGTCGTTTCGCCGAAAGTTGCGCCGTCGTCACCTACGAGTTCGAGAATGTGCCGGCCGCGACCGCCAGCGTGCTCGCCGAGTCGCGGCCCTTGCATCCGAACGCGACGGCGCTGGCGACGACGCAGGACCGGCTCCTGGAGAAGACGTTCGTCGCCAGCCTGGGTATTGCCGTAGCGCCCTTCGCGCCTGTGGGCACGCTCCAAGAGCTTGAGGCGGCAGTGGAACGCCTCGGCCGGCCATCGATCCTGAAGACACGTTGCCTCGGCTATGACGGCAAGGGGCAGGTCAAGATTCTGCCCGGCACCGACCTGGCCCAAGCCTTCGCCGAGATTGGGGGTGAGCCGGCGATCCTCGAGGGTTTCATTCCCTTCATCCGCGAGGCTTCCGTCGTGGCGGCGCGTGGCGCCGATGGCGCCTTCGTCGCCTATGACCTGTGCGAGAACGAACACGTCGATCATATCCTGTCACTGACGCGGGTGCCGGCGCGCATCGGGCCGTCCGCCGTCGCCGCGGCCATCTCCGCGGCGATGCGCATCGCCGCCGCGCTCGACTACATCGGTGTGCTGGCGGTGGAGTTGTTCGTAGTGGGGGAGGGTGCGCAAGAACAGGTGATCGTCAACGAAATCGCGCCACGGGTGCATAATTCCGGTCATTGGACGAGTGAGGGCGCCGAAACCTCGCAGTTTCATCAGCATATCCGGGCGATTTGCAACCTGCCGCTCGGTTCGGCCCGCCGGCGTGGCGCCCGCATCACCATGCGAAACCTTGTCGGCGGCGAAAGCGAGGGCTGGCTGGCGCTCCTTGGCGAAGCTGGAGCCCACGTCCATCTCTATGGCAAGGACGAGACACGGCCCGGCCGCAAGATGGGACACGTCACGCGGATCTTCGACATGGATGGGCATGACCCAGGCTGACTTGCGCATCGCCGGCCACAGGGTCACGGCCGTCGGCTCGCAAGGTCCCGAGGCCTGACAAAAACCACCCTGTCATTGCCTGCGGCGTGGACAGGCAAAGTTGTTTCTGGTATGCGCACCGCTTCATCTTGTCTGCTTGGCAGACCGGATCGTGCGAAATCCACTCTTATCAAGACGCAGGAAAAATCAGCGTGCAGGTTCTCGTTCGCGACAACAATGTCGATCAGGCGCTTCGGGCGCTCAAGAAAAAGATGCAGCGCGAAGGAATCTTCCGCGAAATGAAGCTGCGTGGCCATTACGAGAAGCCGTCCGAGAAGAAGGCCCGCGAGAAGGCCGAAGCCGTTCGCCGGGCTCGCAAGCTGATTCGCAAGAAGATGCAGCGCGAAGGTTTGCTGCCGCCGACCCCGAAGGTCGTCAAGCCGGCTTTCAAGCGCGCCTGAGGCCGCTGCCGGCCTTGCGGCTGACGGAATCATTTTCAAGAATGCAGCGCCTGGGGCTCGTCTCCGGGCGTTGTCGTATTTCGCGCCCTTGCGGTAAATCGGTTCAGGACGATCGGTCGCAGGGAACAGTGTTGCCGCAAACGGCATGTTAAGCTGAGCACGGTCTGAGTAACAGACCATGGCCTCATGACAGCCCCCGCGTTCGGGCTGCGTGAACGCCGGGGCTCATAGGCCGACAGGACGCAGGAGCGGGACGATGGCGGGACGGATGAGGCATCTGATTGCAACGGCGCTGGTGAGCGTGACGCTTGCTGCCTGTCAGTCGGCGACCGGACCGCGCGTCAACGTGGCGGAGGTCGTGCAGGATACCGGCGGCAACCAGACAACCAATATCGCCTCGCTGTCGGAGGTCATCAGCCGTAACCCGAGCGACGCGGTCGCCTACAATACGCGCGGCGCGGCCTATGCGAGGATCGGGCGTTATTCCGATGCCATCGCCGATTTCAACAAGGCGACGCAAATCGATCCAGGGCTGGCCGCCGCCTATACCAACCGGGCTCTCGCCTTCCGCCAGACCTCACGTAACGATGCTGCGCTCGCCGATTTCAACAAGGCCATCGAAGCCAATCCCAGTTATGCGCCCGCCTATGTCGGCCGCGCCAATCTGCTGCGCGTTCAGGGCAACAGCCAGCAGGCGCTGGACGATCTCAACACAGCGATTCGGCTCAACCCCGAGGGTGCTGAGGCCTATCACGCGCGAGGCCTGGTCTATCAGCTTGCCGGGCAGCACCAGCTTGCGATTTCGGATTTCGACGCGGTAATCGATCGCAATCCTTACGTTGCGCCGCCCTACACTGCCCGCGGACAGAGCCTCATCCAGGTCGGGAAACTCGAGCAGGCCGTGGAGGACTTCACCGCCTCGCTCAATGTCGACAATCGCAATGCCGATGCCTGGGCCGGTCGGGGGATCGCGCTGGAACGTCAGGGCAAGAAAGCCGAGGCGGTCGAAAGTTACCAGCGGGCGCTGACGATCGACAGCAATAACGCCGCCGCGCGGGCCGGACAGTCCCGCATGGCCGGAGGTGGCGGCGGATTATTCCGAAGCTAGGAGCCTGTCAGGACCAGGTCTTGACCATCTCGACGGTTTGAGGCGTGAAGCCGAAGCGTCGATAGGCGCGCTCCGCCCGTCGGTTGGCCGCCAGCACCCCGAGACCGAGGGCCTTCAGCCCTGCGTCACGGGTCACCCGTTCAGCCTCGCCAAGAAGCGCCTGCGCGACACCTTGACCCCGATGGTCGGCCGCCACGACGATATCCTGAACATAGCCGTGGCGCCGAACGTCCTCGCGAATGAAGATGTCCCAATCGGCGAATGCGAGCGACAAGTAGCCGATGACCTGATCATCGATTTCCGCGACCAGCGTCGCGCCACCTTCGCGACGGGATTGCTCCAGATTGCCGGCCACGCAGGCGGCGGCGCTCTGGCGATCCGTCGCACGGTCGCCGGAGATTTCGTTCTCGAAGAGATTGAGTGCCCATTGCAGGGCAATGATCGCCTCGAGATCGCCCTCGCGCATCTGTCGCACTTGAACGCCGGTCATTCCTGAAGCCCAATCACAAGGTTCGGTAGGGGGCCGGTTCCTGGTTCTGCCGACGGCTTTTTCACCGTTGCCGCTTGTGCACCGTCAGTGCGCCATCGCCTTGACGATGTCGTCCGTGACCTTCTTGGCGTCGCCGAACAGCATCATGGTGTTGTCCATGAAGAACAGCGAGTTTTCGACGCCGGCATAGCCTGAACCCATGCCGCGCTTGATGAACAGAACGGTCTTGGCCTTTTCGACGTCGAGGATCGGCATGCCGTAGATCGCCGAGGTCTTGTCGGTCTTGGCGGCTGGATTGGTGACATCGTTCGCGCCGATGACGAAAGCGACATCCGCCTGGCCGAATTCAGAGTTGATGTCCTCAAGTTCGAAGACCTCGTCATAGGGAACGTTGGCCTCGGCCAGCAGCACGTTCATATGGCCGGGCATGCGGCCCGCGACCGGATGGATCGCGTATTTGACCTCGACGCCTTCCTTCTTGAGGATATCGCCCATTTCGCGCAAGGCGTGCTGGGCCTGCGCCACGGCCATGCCATAACCGGGCACGATGATGACCTTCGCGGCGTTCTTCATGATATAGGCCGCGTCATCGGCCGAGCCCTGTTTAACAGGCCGTGTTTCCTTCTCGCCCGATCCGGCGGCGGCCGTATCGCCACCAAAGCCCCCGAGGATGACCGAAATGAAGCTTCGGTTCATGGCCTTGCACATGATATAGGAGAGGATGGCCCCGGACGAGCCGACGAGCGCGCCGGTGATGATCAGCGCCATGTTGCCCAGCGTGAAGCCGATGCCGGCCGCAGCCCAGCCTGAATACGAGTTCAGCATCGAAACCACGACGGGCATGTCGGCGCCGCCGATCGGGATGATCAGCAGCACGCCGAGCGCGAATGAAACCGCGACGATCATCCAGAACACCGCATGGCTCTCGGTGCGCATGAACAACAGCAGCAGCACGACCAGCGCTACGCCCAGCCCGATATTGATGGCGTGGCGTTGCGGTAGCATGATCGGCGCGCCGCTCATCCGCCCGTCGAGCTTCAGGAAGGCGATGATCGAACCTGTGAACGTGATGGCGCCGATGGCGACGCCAAGGCCCATCTCGAACAGGCTCGCACCTTTGATCCGGCCGACAGCACCGATGCCGAAGGCCTCGGGCGCATAGAGCGCTGCCGCCGCCACCAGCACGGCGGCGAGGCCGACGAGCGAGTGGAAAAACGCGACGAGCTGCGGCATCTGCGTCATCTGCACGCGCCGCGCCATGACCGCGCCGATTCCGCCGCCGATGCCCAGGCCGAGAATTACGAGAACCCAGCCACCGAACCCGGCAGGGCGGGAGAAGACCACCGTCGTGAGGATGGCGATGCCCATGCCCACCATGCCGTAGAGGTTGCCCTGGCGCGAGGTGGTCGGATGGGACAGGCCGCGAAGGGCCATGATGAACAGGACGCCGGAGACGACGTAAAGCAGAGCCTGGATATTGGCGGCCATCGGGCTCAGCCCTTCTTCTTGTACATCGACAGCATGCGCTCGGTGACGAGGAAGCCGCCAAAGATGTTCACGCTGGCAAGGATCAGCGCGACGAAGCCGAAGACCTTGGCCCAGAGCGGGCCGTCGCCCAGAGCGGGCGCGGCCGAAACGCCGACCGCGAGCAGGGCACCCACGACGATCACCGATGAAATGGCGTTTGTCACCGACATCAGCGGCGTGTGCAGGGCCGGCGTGACCGACCAGACGACGTAATAGCCGACGAAAACGGCGAGGGTGAAGACTGCGATCTGGAAGACCAGCGGGTCGATCTTGCCGCCCGTGGCGGCGCTGGCGGCGAGCGCCACCTGATCCGCGTATTTCTGGGCCGCATCAGCGGCCAGCCGTGCTGCCTGGGCGGCGGCGCGGGCCTGTTCGAGTGCCTGTTCGGGCGTCAGATTTGCCATGGCTCGATGTCCCCCCCGTTGTCCCGTCACGCTTTCGGCTGGAATGCCGGATGGATCACCGCGCCGTCGCGGGTCAGGCATGTCGCTTTCACCAGTTCGTCCTCGGCGTTCAGCGCCAGCTTCTTCTCGGCCTTGTCGACCATCGTCTCGACGAAGGCATAGAGGTTTTTGGCGTAGAGCTGAGACGCCGTGGCCGGCAGGCGGCCGGGCATATTGAGATGTCCGACGATCCGGACCCCGTTTTCGGTGGTCACCGTCTCGCCGGGCTTCGACAATTCGCAGTTGCCGCCGCGCTCGACCGCGAGATCGACGATCACGGAGCCGGCCTTCATGCTGGCGACCATATTCGCCGTGATCAGGCGCGGGGCCGGCCGGCCAGGAATCAGAGCGGTCGTGATGACGATGTCCTGCTTGGCGATGTGGCTCGCGGTAAGCTCGGCCTGCTTGGTCTGATACTCTTTCGACATTTCCTTGGCGTAGCCGCCGGATGTCTGCGCCTGCCTGAATTCGTCGTCCTCGACGGCCAGGAACTTGGCCCCCAAGGATTCCACCTGCTCCTTCGTGGCGGGTCGCACATCCGTCGCGGTGACGACGGCGCCCATGCGCCTTGCCGTGGCGATCGCCTGCAACCCGGCGACGCCGACACCCATGATGAAGATGCGGGCGGCCGGAACGGTGCCCGCAGCCGTCATCATCATCGGCAGGGCACGCCCGTACTCGCTCGCCCCGTCGACCACGGCGCGGTAACCGGCGAGATTAGCTTGCGAGGACAAGACGTCCATGACCTGTGCGCGGGTGATGCGCGGCATGAATTCCATCGCATAGGCGCTGATGCCGGCCTTCGCCATGGCCTCAATCGCCGGCTCGTTGCCATAGGGGTCCATGATGCCGATGACGAGCGAACCCTTGCCATAGGACCCCAGCGCCGTCTCGGCGGGACGGCGAACCGTCAGCACGATGTCGGCGCCCTTCAGCACCTCCTTCGCGGTCTTGCCGATCGTGGCGCCGGCCGCGGAATAGTCGGCGTCGGATATGCCCGACAGCAATCCGGCCCCATTCTCGACCGCGACGGTCGCGCCAAGGGCAAGATATTTCCTGACGGTCTCGGGTGTCGCCGCAACGCGCGTCTCCGAACCTTGGGTTTCACGGGGGACGGCGATGCGCATGGGGATGATCCAGCCGGACTAGAGAATGGCGAGGGCAACGAGCAGAAGGGCGAACGGCACCGCCGGACCACGCCAGCCGATGGACGGCGCGGCGATGCCGATGCCGGTGGCGACGAGGGTCGCCAGCGTGCCCATGATCGCAATACCCCATGAATGCTTCACGCCGCCAACGGCCAGCGCCAGAACGATGGCGAGGCACGCCACGGTGCCGATCTCGGCGAAGGTGATGAAACCCTTGTAGGTGTTCTCGTGCTCGGAATAATCCATGTCCGGATGGCCGCCGGACGATGTCTTGGCGTGCTCTGCCACTTTATGCCCCATTCTTCAGCATCATGAGAAACGGGTTTAGCGCACTCTCTCGCCGGCTGGCAACGCATGCGATTGTTTTTGTTGCGGGCAACCTCCGGCGCGCGCGATCATGCCTCCAGCCGAGGTGGTCGGGCTCCCGAAATCCGTGTTTCAACCGCGCTGACGCAGCCCGGCGGCGGTCAGGGCGCCACGCTGGCGGGTATCGACCTGATCGAGGGAGAAATTCTCGATTTCCGCCTCGAACAGCCGATGGAAATTCAGTTCCGCGCGCAGATGCAGGAAAACCCCGCCGAGCCCGATCGCCGCCCGGTCCATGAAGACGAATTCGCGCGGCACGATAACCGGGCCCTTCTCCTTCAACGCCTTGTGAACCTCGAAGGCCTGACGGCGCCCATACTCCGCGGGAGCGACGCCATCGGCGATGCTGCGGATACGGTCGTCCAGCAGCGGGCCGTAGATGAACCTCGCCCAGATGTTCAGGATCTCGATCAGATCCTTGTTCAGGCCCTGGAAACCCCAGGTCTCATAGGCATGCACCACGCGGGTCGGCTCGTTCTCCAGAAGCCCGCGATAGAGATCGACGACGCCGCCGACGAAGCTTGGCGGGAAGATGCGGATGCAGCCGTAATCGAGCAGGTTGATACCGCCGGGCTCGCCGTTCTCGGAAAACACGGTGTAGTTGCCCAGATGGGGATCGCCGTGGATAACGCCGTGACTGCTGAACGGACGCCACCAGGCCTTGAACATGGCGCTGCCGATGCGGTTGCGGGTTTCGAGATCGTCGCCTGCGTGGCTGAGGAGGCGGGTGCCGTCGAGCCAACCCATGCTCAGGAGACGCTTGGTCGACAGATCGCGATGGATCGCCGGCACGCGCACATCCGGCGTATGCCTGAGAATCGCGCTGTAGAGCGCGGCGTGGCGGGCTTCCCGGATGTAATCGAGTTCCTCACGGACGCGTTCGCCGATTTCCGCAGCCATTTCCCGGGTATCGATCGCCCGGTCCATCTGACGATGGATGGCGAACAGGATTTGCAGTTGCGACAGGTCGGCCTCCACGGCCGATTCCATGTCGGGATATTGCAGCTTGCACGCAAGCTTGGTGCCGTCGATCGCCGTCGCGCGGTGGACCTGGCCGAGCGAGGCAGCGGCGGCGGGTTGCAGGTCGAAATCCGCGAAACGGTCGCGCCAGGTGGGGCCGAGTTCGGCCATCATACGGCGCTTGACGAAGGCGGCGCCCATCGGCGGCGCGTCGGATTGCAACTTTTGCAGTTCGGCGGCGTATTCGGGCGGGATCACGTCCGGGATCGTGGCCAGGAGTTGCGCCACCTTCATCAGCGGGCCTTTCAGTCCGCCGAGCGCCTGGGTCAGGGCGGCCGCGTTGCGGGAATCGCCGGTGCTCGAGCGTCCGGTCAGCATCGAGGTGGCGATCCGGGCGGCGACGCCCCCGACATTGGCGCCCACACGGGCGTAGCGCGCGGCGCGGGCGGATAGTCGATTGGATTCGGTGTCGCTCATGTACCTACAGATAGGGGCTGGCGACGTCCGCTCCAAGGCGGCGCATGGCCACGCCCGTCACTCCATACCCTCGAGTTCGGCGATCATGCCCTCGATGACGCCAAGCCCGATCTGCCAGAAGGCGGGATCGCGCGCATCGAGTCCGAAAGGTGCCAGCACTTCGGAATGATGCTTGGTTCCCCCGGCCGAAAGCAGCGCGAAGTAACGTTCCTGGAAGCCGTCGGCGGCCGTTTCGTAGACACCGTATAGCGAATTCACCAGACAATCGCCGAAGGCGTAGGCGTAGACGTAGAAAGGCGAATGGATGAAATGCGGGATGTAGCACCAGAAAGTTTCGTAGCCGGGGCTGAGACGGATGGAGGGTCCGAGGCTCTCCGCCTGCACTGACATCCACAATTCGCACAGTTGCTCGGCGGTGAGTTCCCCCGTGCGGCGGGCCTCGTGCACCTTGCGCTCGAAGGCATAGAACGCGATCTGGCGCACCACCGTGTTGATCATGTCCTCCACCTTGGCCGCCAGCATCGCCTTGCGTTGCCTGCGGTCGCTCGTACCCGCCAGCAGCTTGCGGAAGGTCAGCATTTCGCCGAACACGGAGGCTGTTTCGGCGAGCGTCAAGGGTGTCGGTGCCATCAGAGCGCCATTGGGCGAGGCCATGACCTGATGGACCCCATGGCCGAGTTCGTGGGCCAGCGTCATCACGTCCCGCGGCTTGCCTTGGTAGTTCACGAGCACGTAAGGATGCGCCGAGGGAACAGTCGGATGGGCGAAGGCCCCTGGCGCCTTGCCTGGCCGCACCGGCGCGTCGATCCAGCGCTCGTCGAAAAACCGTCGCGCGATATCGGCCATGCGGGGCGAAAAATCGCCATAGGCCGAGAGCACGGTGTCGCGCGCCTCTCCCCAGGGAATGGTGCGCTGCGCCACTTTCGGCAGGGGCGCGTTGCGGTCCCAGGAATTCAGCATGTCCTTGCCGAACCACTTCGCCTTGAGCTTGTAATAGCGGTGCGAAAGACGCGGATAGGCGGCGCGCACTGCTGCGACCAGCGCGTCCACCACTTCGCGCTCCACGCGGTTCGCGAGGTGGCGGGAATCGGCGACATCGTCGAACTTGCGCCAGCGGTCGGAGATTTCCTTGTCTTTGGCGAGGGTGTTGGTGATCAGCGCGAAGGTGCGCAACTGACCCTTGAACACCTCGGCTAGAGCCTCGGAGCCAGCCTTGCGCACGTTTTCGTCGGCGTCCTGCAGCTTGTTGAGCGTCGGCTCCAGGGTCAGCTCCTCGCCCTGGACCGAGAAGCGCAGCGAGGCGATCGTTTCGTCGAACAGCCGGTTCCAGGCCGAGCGCCCGGTCATGTTCTTCTCGTGAAAGAGTTCCTCGATCCGGTCCTCGAGCTGGTGCGGCCTGTCCTTGGCGAGGTCGTCCAGCCAGGGCTTCCAGTGACTGAGCGGGGCCTGCGACACGGCGGCGGCCAGAACGTCCGTATCCAGCCGGTTGAGTTCGAGCGTGAAGAAGAGCAATTCGGTCGACGCCGTCGTCATCCGCTCCTGCGTGTCGCCGTAGAATTTCGCCCGCACCGGGTCGGTGGTGTCGCCGGAATAGACCAGGCCGGCATAGGACATGATCCGTCCCAACAGATCGTCCAGCGCCTCATAGTCACGGACGGCCTCCGCCAAGCGCGCCGATGCCTCGGGGCCCGCGACGATGTCCGCGAGCTTGCCGCGATAACGCCGCGCGAAGGCCTGCGAACGGCTGAGGGCCGCGGCGAGGTCGGTCTGTAGCTCAACCGAATCGGGCGCGGGATAAAGATGCGTCAAATCCCATTCGGGCAGCGCGCCCAGTTGCTCTGCCTGTCCGGGGGCGGAGGCAGGCCGTGTGGCCTGACGTGGGGCGAAGGTCGGATTGTGCATGGGATGCCGTGAAATGCCGTTCGAGGAAAGGTCACGAGGAAGATAAGGTCCCGCCAGATATGAGGTGCAAGCCGGTCAGGATCAACGGGCAATGTGTCCTGTCCGTGTCACGAAACCGGGTAACCCGGTCGGGATCGTCGCATGCCGCCCTACAGGAGCGCGCGAAGTCCGTCAGCGCCGAGCTTTAGGCCGACGACCAGCAGCAGGCCATGGACGATGGGATAGAACGTCGCCGGCGCGATGCGGCGCACCAGCCAGACCCCGACCAGCGTCGCGCCGGCGGCGACTGGCATTAGCACCGCCGCGGCAATCAGGTTTTCGCCCGTGAACTGTCCGAGCCAGAGATAGGGCGCCAGCTTCGTCAGATTGATCGCCGCGAACAGCCAGGTCAACGTGCCGGCAAAGACCGGCGGCGGCAGACGCAGCGGCATCAAATGGGCCTGCGCTGGCGGCGCTCCGGCATGGGAGATGAAGCTCGTGATTCCGCAGACCGTGCCCCAGAACACGCCGTGCGCGTTGCTTTTGCGCGAGGGTGACGGTTCGCGGGAGCCGGCCAGGCGCCGGACCCAGAAATTCAGCGAGAACCAGAGGCTGATCAGTCCGACGATCAGGGTAATGGCGGCCTGCGGCACAGATGTGGCGAGCAGCGTGGCAAGACCGGTGCCGAGCAAAGCCCCGGCCAGCAAGACTTTCAAGGCCTGTCGGTCGAAGGCGCCGCGATAGGCGTAGAGGCTGACCATGTCCTGCACGATCAGAACGGGCAGCATGATCGCCGCCGCCTGCATCGGCGGCAGCGCCAGGGCGAAAATCGGTAGGCCGAGCACCGAAAGGCCCGAAAACCCACCCTTCGACAGACCGAACAGCGTCATTGCTAGGCAGCCGGCGATCCAGAAGGCGGGATGGGTGAGGATATCGGGCAGGGGGATGACCTGGGTGACGCGAAAATCTCGTTCTTCCTCTCTGAAGCCGGGCTTTCGCCGATGCAAGCGCCGGCGGGCGCATCTTTGCGAAGCGCAGTCGGCGCGTTCCCTCGAAAGTCCATCTCGACGCGGACTTGCGGGTCTGGGAAAGCAGGTGCAACGATCATCGGAAAATCGCGCGGGAACGGCCTCGATCGCGCAAGAAACGACTTGGGAGAAACGTCTTGGGAGAGAAAGCCATGCCCGCCAGATCCGTTGCCGCGGACACGCCCACGACCGCGACGTCAGCCACCGACCGGAACCCATCGCGCTATCACGCCGTCTATGCCGGCTGGCAGGCGGATCCGGTCGCGTTCTGGGCACAGGCGGCGCGCGATATCGTCTGGACGACGCCGCCCGCCACGACGTTCGACGCGCGGGCGGGCGCCTATGGACGGTGGTTTTCAGGCGGGATGGGGAATACCTGCTACAACGCCGTGGACCGGCATGTCGCGGCGGGGCACGGTGCGCGTAACGCCATCATCCATGACAGCCCCGTCACAGGCACGATCGCCCATATCACCTATGCTCAGCTGCAGGAGGAGGTGTCGGTGCTCGGCGCGGTCCTGCGCGATCATGGCATCGCCAAGGGTGACCGCGTCGTCATCTACATGCCGATGATCCCCGAAGCGGTCATTGCCATGCTCGCCTGTGCCCGGATCGGCGCGGTGCACTCGGTCGTGTTCGGCGGCTTCGCGGCCAAGGAACTCGCGACCCGACTTGACGATTCCCGGCCGGACATGGTGCTGACCGCGTCCTGCGGCATCGAAACCACCCGCGTTATTCCCTACAAGCCCCTGCTCGACGAGGCGGTCGCGACAGCGTCCCACAAACCTGGCGCCTGCCTCGTGCTGCAACGGCCGCAATGTCGGGCGGAGTTGGTCGACGGATACGATTTCGACTGGGCCGACAGCATGGCGGCAGCCCGTGCCGCGGGAAAGGCGGCGCCTGTCGTCGATGTCGCGGCGACCGATCCGCTCTACGTGCTCTACACGTCGGGCACCACCGGCAAGCCGAAGGGCGTGGTGCGCGACAGCGGCGGCCACATGGTGGCGCTGAAGTGGTCGATGGAGCATTTCTACGGCATCCAGCCGGGCGAGGTGTTCTGGGCCGCGTCGGACGTGGGCTGGGTGGTCGGGCACAGCTACATCGTCTACGCGCCGCTGCTCCATGGCTGCACGACGCTGCTCTACGAAGGCAAGCCGGTCGGGACGCCCGACCCCGGTGCTTTCTGGCGGGTGATCGGGCAACACAAGGTCGTCGCCCTGTTCACGGCACCGACCGCATTCCGGGCGATCCGCAAGGAAGACCCGGAGGCAAAATACCTCGCAGGTCACGATCTGGCGCATTTTCGCACGCTATTCCTGGCCGGCGAACGGGCCGACCCCGACACAATCCGCTGGGCGGAATCGGTGCTTGGCGTGCCCGTGATCGACCATTGGTGGCAGACCGAGACCGGCTGGTGCATCGCCGGGAATCCGGTCGGCCTTGGCATGTTGCCGGTCCGGCACGGCTCGCCGGCGGTGGCGATGCCGGGCTACACGATCGACATTCTCGACGAGGGCGGTAACTCCGTCGCCGATGGCGTCATGGGCACGATCGCCATCCGCCTGCCGTTGCCGCCCGGGGCGCTGCCGACGCTCTGGCAGGCCGAGGACCGCTTCGTCGAAAGCTATCTCGCGCAGTATCCCGGTTACTACTCGACCTCGGACGCCGGCTACCGCGATCCGGACGGCTATCTCTATGTGATGGGGCGCACCGACGACATCATCAACGTCGCCGGCCATCGGCTCTCCACCGGCGGCATGGAGGAAGTACTGGCCGGTCATCCGGCGGTCGCCGAATGCGCCGTTATAGGGGCCAGGGACAAGCTCAAGGGAGAGGTGCCCTGCGGCTTCGTGGTGCTGAAATCAGGCATCGCGACGCCTGTGGCGCAGATCGAGCGCGAACTCGTCGCCCTGGTCCGCGACAAGATCGGGCCAGTGGCGGCCTTCAAGCTCGCCATGGTCGTGCAGCGTCTGCCCAAGACGCGCTCGGGCAAGATCCTGCGCGCGACGATGAAGAAACTGGCCGATGGCGAGACCTTCACGGTGCCGGCGACGATCGACGATCCTGCAATCCTGGATGAGATCGGCGCAGCTCTCAAGGCGAAGGGACTGCCGGAAGACGCGTGAGGGGCGAGCGGGTCAGAGGGCGATCGTCATGCCGTTCCAGCGTACCAGCCGGGAGGGCAGATCCACGCTCATCAAATCCTCGCCGACGATTAGCGGGCCGCCATAGCCCGCCGCCCGAATTTCGGCCGCCAAAGCCGCGGTATCGGCATCGGGCGGCACGAGATGGGTAAGGGCAAGGGCCTTGACGCCGGCGCGCAGGGCGAGTGTCGCGACATCATGAGGTGTCATGTGGTAGCCGCGAACGGCCGCGACCGTCTCGGCCGAGCGGATGCCGGACACGACCGGCATTTCCCGTTCCACGAAAACCTCGGAGACGAGGAGATCGCACTCCATGGCCGCCTGTTCAAGCGTCGGCACCAAACAGGTATCGCCGGAAAACACGATGCGGCTCGTTCCATCCTCGAAAACCAGGCCGAAGGCGGGCTCTACCGGGCGATGATCAACGGGGAAGGCCTCGATCCGCAAAGGTCCATCGAGATCGACGACACCTGGCACAAGCTCGCGGAAATTCACCTCGAGACCGGCCGCGGACGGGCGCTTCTCGAAGGCGATACGCAGACCGCGCTCGCCCGCATAGGCGGCATACTGCATCGCCATGTTCGCGAGCGCCGGTGCTGGCGCGATCACCAGCCAGGGCCGGTCGCGCCCCTGATGCCAGCTTGAGACGACGAGCTGGTAGAAATCGGCCAGATGGTCGGAATGCTCGTGGGTAACGATCAGCGCGTCGATCGAGGCCGCGCGGATGCCCGCGGCGACGAGCTGACGTGCAACGCCCGTGCCGCAATCGATCAAAACCCGGGTATCATCTGCCTCGACCAGATGGGCCGAACCGCCACGGCGCAGGCTGACCGCAGGGGTGCCTGTTCCCAGAAAGATGAAGCGCAGGGCCATCGCGGGAAAAACCGGGCGCCGCCTTACTCGTCTGTATCGTCGTCGGCGCGCTTCAACTGCTTCAGCTTGGCGAACACGGAATCGACGTTAATCGCCTCCTCCTTGCGCTCCTCGGCCGTCGTCTTGGCTTCAAACTTCTCGAAGACCGGAGCCGGCGGGGTCGGCGCGGTGGTTACTTCGGCCGAAAGCAGCGTGGCGCCGGTCTCGGTCTTGGGCTTGTCCTTGGCGGCCTTGCCGACCTCGATATCGAGATCGATCTGGCTGCACAGGCCGAGGCTGACGGGGTCCATCGGTTGCAGGGTCGCGGCGTTCCAATGCGTCCGATCGCGGATCTGGGCGATCGTCGCCTTGGTGGTGCCGATCAGACGGATGATGGCGGCATCCTTGAGTTCCGGATGGTTGCGCACCAGCCAGAGAATGGCGTTTGGCCGATCCTGGCGCTTGGACACCGGAGTATAGCGCGGACCTTTGGTGCGCTTCATCTCCGGCACGCGCACCTTGCGCTCGGCCAGCATCAGCACGGCGTTCGGGTTCTTGACGGCGCGCTCGATCTCCTCGCGCGTCAATTGCCCGGTGGTGACGGGATCGAGCCCCTTGATGCCGGTCGCAACCTCACCATCGGCGATGCCCTTCACCTCGAGGGGGTGCAGGCTGCAGAAGCTCGCGATCTGCTCGAATGTCAGCGCGGTGTTCTCGACCAGCCAGACAGCCGTGGCTTTTGGCATCAGCAGACCCTGGGTCATCACTTCGTCTCCCTGACAGCGCCAGCTTTGGCGCACGCGGTTTCACTTCGGTCCTGCGTGGAAGGGAACAAGCCGGCCTCAAACAGGCCCCGCTCGCATGGCTCTTCCCGCGCAGGCCAGCCTTTCCGGCCGGCCATCCAAATCACCGACGATGAATTGAATGGCAGGCGTATAGCGCGCCGTTGGATCGCGCGCAAATGGCTTCGCGCGGGCCAAGACGGCGCGGCGTCCGCGGTCAGGCGTCTCCGGCCACCACCAGCATGATCTTGCCGGAATGCGCACTCGATTCCATCAGCGCGTGAGCGCGCGCGGCCTCTGCCAGCGGGAAGGTGGCATGAATCATCGGCCGGCAGCGTCCGGCCGCGAGGAGTGGCCAGACCTGGTTTTCCAGCGCTGCCGCGAGCGCCGCCTTCTCGGCGACCGGCCGGGAGCGCAAGGTCGAGCCAGTATGCACCAGCCGCTTCAACATGAGCCGGCGAAAATCGACCTCGACCTTGGCGCCTTTCAGAAAGGCGATCTGGACGATGCGCCCATCGGTCGCCGCCACATCATGGTTGCGCTGGATGTAATCGCCGCCGACCATGTCGAGGATGACGTCGACGCCCTTGCCCGAGGTCGCGGCCTTGGCCTCGGACACGAAATCATGCGTCCGGTAATTGATCGCCAGATCGGCGCCAAGATCGCGGCAAGTGGCGCATTTGTCGTCCGATCCGGCTGTCGCGAAAACGCGGGCACCGAAAGCCTTGGTAAGCTGGATGGCGGTGGTGCCGATGCCCGAGGTGCCACCATGGACCAGGAAGGTCTCGCCGGACTTGAGGGCTCCGCGCTCGAAGACATTGCTCCACACCGTGAAATAGGTTTCTGGTAGGGCCGCCGCTTCCAGCAGGCTCAAGCCGGCTGGGATGGGCAAGGCGTTGCTCTCATGTACGGCACAATATTCGGCATAGCCGCCGCCCGGAACGAGGGCGCAGACTACATCTCCGATCTTGAAGCGGCGCGCGCCCTCGGCCATCACCACAGTTCCCGCGACTTCGAGGCCCGGCGTATCGGGCGCCCCCGGCGGCGGGGGGTAACCGCCCTCGCGCTGCAGGACATCCGGGCGATTGACGCCGGCATAGGCGACCTTCACCAGTACCTCGCCGGCCCGCAGTTGCGGCAGCTTCCGCTCCTCGATGCGCAGGACATCCGGGGCACCCGGTCCGTCCATGCCGATCGCGCGCATTGTCGCCGGCAGATCGCCAGTGCTCGTACCGCTCATGAAAGCCTCCCTTATGCGAACCGATCGGTGGGAACGGCACGACAGGTCGCATGCTGGCGACGGCAAGGCAATGCGGCAAGGCAATGCGGCAAGGTCATGCTCCAGGGGCATGCAAAGCGAGGTTGGCCCCGTGTCGTCGTCCGGCAACGGTGACAAGGAAAGCTGCTTTCCCTAATCTTGCCCATGATTGGTGGTTTTGACGACCGGAATGGATTTTTTGAACCAAAGGAGGACAGATGATGGCTTCACTTTTCGCCGACGAGGAGCTTCCCGCGCGCCGCAAGGCACATGAAATCGGCCAGGACCTCGGACTGTTGTCGCTGGAGGAAATCGACGAACGCATCGGCATCCTGCGCGCCGAGATCGAACGGCTGGAGGGGGCCCGCTCGCGCAAGGGCGCCTCGAAGGCCGCGGCCGATGCGTTTTTCCGGAAAATGACGTGAAGCAGGCCACCCGCAATAGGCATGAAACCAAGAATATCGTTACCGTTAACCTGTTCTTAAGGATTCCAGCGTATTAACAGGGTAGCTCCAGTTTCTGGATGTCGAGTGGTTCTGCCCACTCCGTTTGACGCCTCCCTGTTTGACTTTCATGGGCCGCTCGCGCGGCCCTTTTTTTGTGCCGCCCTGGACGTTAACCTTAACCACAGCTTAAGGCCCACATTCGCCGCGATTGGCGCTATCCTTGCCGCATGATCGGTCGAACGACCGGCGATGTCCCGTACCGGGGCAAGCCTGTCCCAGGACCGGAGAGCAAGGCCCATGAGCGATCCCATTCCCTTCCGACTGCCCCAGGTCGAAAACGCCATTCCGTTCGCGCACTCGTTCGTGGCGTCCGAGCAGTTCAAGGCGCTGTTCCGCCAGGGCATGAGCCTCGTCGAGGAAACCGCGGTCTATCTCGATGGCGACGGACGCGAGCAATCGAAGGCGCTGCCGCGCGACGCAGCGCTCAGTTACGCCACCGAAAGCATGCGTCTGACGACACGGCTGATGCAGATCGCCTCATGGCTGCTGGTCCAGCGCGCCGTTTCCGAGGGTGAGTTGACCACGGAGCAGGCCCGCAACGAAAAGAACCGCGTCAGGATCGCCGATGCCGGCTCGCCAGCGTCCGAGGAAGCCTTCCTGGCCTTGCCGGTGCGCTTGCGAGAGCTTGTCGAAATCTCGCTGCGCATGCAGGTGCGCATCCGCCATCTTGAGCGGCAGATGTCGGGCGATGCCGAAGTCGCACCCGGCGAAAATCCGGTCGCGGATCAGATCGCGCGGCTGCGGGACATGTTTGCCCGCTGAAGCGGGTCAAGCGGCATCACGCGAGAATGCAAAAACCCGACCGTACGGTCGGGTTTTTGGTATTGGACCATCGCGATGAGACAAGACCGGCGGGCGCTGGCCTTGCTCTGATCTCTACGCGATTACTTCTTGGCGAGCGACAGGCCGCCAAAGCGCGAATTGAAGCGCGAGACGCGGCCGCCACGGTCGAGCAATTGCTGCGAACCGCCGGTCCAGGCCGGATGCGTCGAGGGATCGATGTCGAGGTTCAGCTTGTCGCCTTCCTTGCCCATCGTCGAACGGGTGACGTATTCGGTGCCATTGGTCATCACCACGGTGATGAAATGATACTCGGGATGAATGTCCGCTTTCATGGCTGAACCTTTTGGCGAAAGTCGTGAGTGCGGTCCTGGCCGGAACAGGGATCCGTCCCGGGCCCTCTGGACCGCGTGCTGCTGTCTCGAAGATGTGGCGCTTTAGCTCAAGAGGGCTTAGGACGCAAGCACAAGAGGTCCGAAACACCATGTCCAGATCGAACACCACGCGCGAGCGGGCACCATTCCGCACGCTGACATCCCTGCTGCCCTACGTCCGGCGCTACAAAGTGCGGATCGCCTGGGCGCTGGTCGCCCTAACCGTCGCGTCGGTGGCGACCCTCGCCTTGCCGGTCGCGGTTCGGCGCGTGATCGATACCGGTTTCGTCAACGGCGAGCAGGATATCGCCGATGCCTATTTCGCAATGCTGGTCGGGGTCGTCGCCGTGCTGGCTCTGGCGAGTTCCTCGCGCTTCTATCTGGTGATGACGCTGGGCGAACGCATCGTCGCCGATCTGCGCGCCGACGTCTTCAGACATCTGACGCAACTGGACCCGGCTTTTTTCGATTCCAGCCGATCCGGCGATCTGGTTTCCCGGCTGACGGCCGATACGACACAGATCAAATCGGCGTTCGGATCTTCCGCTTCCATCGCTCTGCGAAATACGGTGCTTTTTCTCGGCGCCCTGGCGATGATGATCTTCACCAGCCCGGAGCTTTCGCTGCTCGTGGTCGGGGTCATTCCGCTGGTGGTGCTGCCGCTGGTCTTCTCGGGCCGTTCGGTGCGCCGGCGCTCCCGTGAGGCGCAGGATCGGCTGGCCGATGCCTCGGCCTTCGCAGCCGAGGCGGTGGGCGCGGTGCGCATCATGCAGGCTTTCGGGGCCGAGACGCTCACCGCTCGCCGCTTCGCCGCTGCCGCCGAGGAGGCCTATGACGCCGCTCGCGCCTCGACGATGGCCCGCTCGATCCTGTCGGGTGTCGGCATCTTCATGGTTTCGGCCAGCGTCGTCTGGGTCCTGTGGTCGGGGGCGAGCGAGGTGTTTGCCGGGCGAATGACAGGCGGACGGCTGTCGCAGTTCGTGCTCTATGCGGTTTTTGCGGCAAGCGCCCTTGGCCAGCTCTCGGAAGTCTATGGCGAAATTTCCTCGGCTGCCGGTGCCGCAGGTCGGCTCGGCGAGATCCTGGAAACCCGTCCGACCATCGTTGCTCCGCCAGTGCCGAGACCGATGCCGAAGCCACCACAGGGCGCATTGGAGTTCCAGAATGTGAGCTTCACCTACCCCGGGCAATCCAAGCCAGTCATCGACGATGTCAGCTTCAGCATCCGGCCCGGCGAGCGTGTGGCTCTTGTCGGCCCCTCGGGTGCCGGCAAGAGTACGATTCTTCAGCTTGCGCTACGGTTCTACGATCCCGATCGAGGTACGATCCGCGTCGACGGTGTCGCTGGCCCGCAAGCTGATCCGGCGGAGTGGCGCACCGCATTCGCGCTCGTGCCCCAGGACGCGGCGGTCTTCGGAGCCGCGATCCGCGACAACATCGCCTATGGCAGGCCGGATGCGAGCGACAAGGATATCGCGCGGGCGGCCGAGCTCGCGGCGGCGGACCGCTTCATCGCCGATCTGCCCAAGGACTACGACACCATCATCGGCGAGCGTGGCGTCACCCTGTCCGGCGGCCAGCGCCAGCGGCTCGCCATCGCCCGTGCCATTTTGAAAGATGCGCCGATCCTGCTGCTGGACGAGGCCACGTCGGCGCTCGATTCCGAAAGCGAGCGCGCGGTTCAGGAAGCTCTCGACCGGATGATGGAGGGGCGCACCACGCTTGTCGTGGCCCACCGGTTGGCGACGGTCCTGTCATCGGATCGCATCCTGGTCATGGATCAGGGCCGCATCGTCGAGGAGGGCACGCATGCGATGCTAGTGGCCAGGGGTGGTCTCTACGCGCGCCTCGCCGCATTGCAATTCGCCAGTGCCGAAGCGATCCTGCAAGCCTGAAGTTCCTGCAAGCCTGAAGATCCTGCAAGCCTGAACATGTGGGCGGATCTCAGGGCCAATGATACAGCCAGATCGGCAGGCCGGATCGCGGGTTGACGCCGCTCTCGCCCCGCCGCCAGCCGTTCTTCTCGTAGAATCGGATCGCGCGCGGGTTCTGCTGGTTGACATGGAGCGTTAGCCCGGCCGGCGAGCGCTCCTGCGCCAGGCGCAACAGCCGCCCCCCCAGGCCACCGCCATGGAGCGTCGGATCGACGGCAAGCTGGTCGAGATAGCGTCTGCCCGGATTGACGACCAGAAGTCCCCGGATCTCACCGGCCGCCTCGACGGCGACAAGACGTTCCGCGCCCTCGTCCCGGTGCTGGTCGAGGCGGGCGGCGAAGCTCTCGCGCCGGGCGGCGAAATCAATCTGCGGCATCACCTGTTCCCAAGCCGCTACCCACATTGCTGTGACGTGCGGGTAATCGCTGTCGCTCATGTCGCGAATGGTGATCATCGTTCGGTGATCTTGAACTCGATCCGGCGGTTGCGGCGGTAGGCATCGTCGCTGGTGCCAAGTTCAAGCGGCTGGAATTCGCCGAAGCCAGTGGCGGCGATCCGGTCCGGCGACAGTCCCTTGGTCACGAGATAGGTCACGACCGCGACCGCCCGGGCCGTCGACAGGTGCCAGTTCGAGGGGAATTGGGCCGAGGCGATGGGGCGCGCGTCGGTATGGCCGTCGACCCGCAGGATCCAGGGAATGTCGGGCGGAATTTCTCGGCCGAGATCGGCGAGAATGACGGCGAGTTTGTCGAGTTCGGGGCGGCCTTCGGCTTTCAGCACCGCTTGTCCTGCATCGAAAAACACTTCCGACTGGAACACGAAACGATCGCCGACGACGCGGATATCGGCGCGGCTTCCCAGCACCTGGCGCAGGCGCCCGAAGAAGTCCGAGCGATAGCGCGACAGTTCCTGGACCCGCTGGGCGATGGCGACGTTAAGCCTGGCGCCGAGATCGGAAATCCGCGTCTGGCTTTCCTTCTCCTTGGCCTCGGAGGCGTTCAGCGCTTCTTCCAGCGCGGCCAATTGCCGGCGCAGGGCGGCGATCTGCTGGTTGAGCGTGTCGAGTGCCGCCTGTGCCCGGGAGGACAGCGCCTTCTCGGTATCGAGCGCGCCTTGCAATTCGCTGACCCGCGCCTGCGCCGCGCCAGCTCCGCCGTCGATCAGCGCCTGAAGGCGATTGCGGTCGCTATCCGTGCGGTTCAGTGTCGATTGCAGCAGAGCGAGGTTTTCATCGGCTTCCTTCTTGGCGCTGCGCTCGAGCGCGAGCAGATCGGTCAGCTCTGAAATCTGCCGTTCAAGACGCTGAAGCGCCGCGTCCTTGCCGGTCAGTTCCTGCGACAGGAAGAACTGCGCGAGCACGAAAACCGACAACAGGAAGACAATACCGATAAGCAGCGTCGAGAGCGCGTCAACGAAGCCTGGCCAGTAGTCAATGCCCTCGCGGCGGCGGGAACGGGACAGGGCCACGATCTAGCGTCCGTCCAGCGGTTCGACCGTCCGCCGGTCATCGGCGAGGCGCTCCAGCAGGTCCTTCATCTCACGCTCGCGGGAGGCTTGCGCCTCGACCCAGTCGCGGATCAACTGCTGCTCCGAGCGCATGTGCTGGACGAGTCCCTGAATGCCCTCGGCGAGATTGGCCATCGCCTGGGTCGCGGCCCGCCCGTTCGGCCCCTGTTCGATCGCCGCCGACAGGCGCTGGAGATGGCTCTCCAATTCGCCCGTTATGGGCGCCGCGTGCAACATCGGAACGACCGGGTCGAAACCTGTCGCGGCGCCGCTCGATCCGAGCCAGTCTTCGAGCTGATTGCGGAAGCGCCGCTGCGCCTGGCCGATCTGCAGGTCGATGAAGCCGAGGATGAGTGAGCCGGCGATGCCGAAGAGGGACGAGGAAAAGGACAGACCCATGCCGGCCAGGGGCGCAGCGAGGCCCGATTTCAGCTCATCGAACAGCACGCTGGATTCCCCGCCGGTACGCAAGGTCCTGATGACATTGCCAACCGAACTTACGGTCTCCAGCAGGCCCCAGAACGTGCCGAGCAGCCCCAGAAACACCAGCAGTCCAGCGAGGTAGCGTACAATCTCGCGGCCGTCATCGAGGCGGACTGCGATCGATTCCATGATGGCCGCGGCCTGCGCGGCACTCAGCGAACGCTGGCTGATGGCGCCAAGAGCCGGCTGCAGCGGCGACAGGACCCGCGTGCGGCCGAGCGCGCCGTTCTCGCCGCGGAGCCGTACGGAATTGCCGATGGACGCCTCGCGGTAGAGGATGCGCAACTCGTTGAGCCCCATCAGTACGCCGACGAGCAGCGCGCCTAGGATCAGGCCGTTCAGACCGGGATTGGTCAGGAAGGCGGTGGTGCCCGGCCCTTGGAGGATGAATCCGAGAAAGCCGACCAGCGCGAGGAAGATCAGCACGCGCAGAACGTAGCGGGTGGGGCCGGAAAACCTTGGCCCGCCGCTAGGCATCCATTCGGCGATGGCGCGGTCGACATCCGCGTGGTCGCGGCTGCCGTGCTTCTCGAGGGTCTGGTCGTCGGCCATGCGGCGCTGCTCCAGCGTGTCATCCGGAATTTTGCCCCGGTCTCACCCGCGATCAAGGTTTATTTGTGCTGGGTGTCAATCACCTATCGCCCTTGCGGAACCCCGCGTGGGGGCCGCCTGTCCGCAGCGAAGGTCAGCTTGCGCTCTTCAGCGCTGCCCGTAGCTCGCGCTCGGCGAATTCGTTGCCGCAGATGATATCGGTGGCGCGGGTGAGATCCTCGCTTTTCTCAAGCGTGCCGAATAAGCCTCCCGCCTCGCGCACGAGCACCGCGCCGGCGCCGAAATCCCAGGTCTTGACGCCGCGTTCCCAGTAGGCGTCGAGGCGACCGGCGGCGACATAGGCGATATCGAGCGCCGCCGCGCCGGCACGGCGGACGTTCACGAAGCGGGGCATGACGCTCGCCAGTTCCCGCAGGAACACGGGATGGCCTGGCTTGCCCAGATGGGGCACACCAAGGCCGATCAGCATCTGCGCCGCATCGCGCCGGCCCGACACACGCAGCCGCCGATTGTTGACATAGGCGCCCTTGCCGCGCTCGGCGACGAACATCTCGTCCTTGATCGGATCGTAGACGACGCCGGCGACGAACTGGCCTTCGCGTTCCAGGGCGATCGAAATCGCGAAATGCGGGATGCCGTGCAGGAAATTGGTGGTGCCGTCGAGTGGGTCGATATGCCAGGTGTGGGACGTGTCGGTGCCATGCAGGCGCCCGCCTTCCTCCATGACGAAGCCATAGCCGGGCCGCGCCTTTTCGAGGCTGGCATGGATGACCTCCTCGGCCTTCTGGTCGGCCTTGGACACGAAATCGCCCGGCCCCTTCATCGAAACCTGAAGATTCTCGACCTCGTTGAAATCGCGCTTGAGCGAGCGCGCCGCCTTCTGGGCCGCATCGGTCATGATAGTGATCAGGGGTGAACGGATCATGGCGACGGTCTCTCAGGGGGCGGACGACGGTTCAAAGAGCGGGACATGCGCTGGAACGGAGTCGGCAAGGTTGGGCGCGAGGTGCACCGCATCGCGACCACCGCAAGCTCTCGCGGCTCACTTGCCCGGCGATGTTGGCGCCGTCAAGGCCGGTCCCTCGATCCGCTCGGCGGCAAGTTCCTGTGCCTTTTGCCGGTCGGAGGTCGAAAGACCCTCGTAGACGAGATCGAGCGAGGCGTCGTCTAGACCTTGCGCGCGTGCCGCCAGGTGCCAGCCGGCGGCCTCGACGAGATTGCGGTTGACGCCTCGTCCCAACGCAAGCAACCGTGCGAAGCGGTTCTGGGCGATGGCGTTACCGCGCGCGGCGGCGCGGGCGAACAAGCGACCAGCGGCGCGCTCGTCCTTGCCGGTGCCATCGCCGTTGAAGACCATGATCGCGAGTTCGACTTCTCCGGCGATCGAGCCATTGGCGGCGGCGCGGCGCATCAGATCGGCGGCGGCGTCATTGTCGCGGGGAACACCGCGGCCCTGCTTGATGAGAGAGGCCAGCGCGTGCTGGGCATCGCCGATTTCCGCCTCCGACGCCGCGCGCAGCAATGTCACCGCGCGTGTCAGATCGGCGGCGTCGCCGGAGGCAAGCAGTGTCAGCGCCAGATTGTAAGAGGCCTCGGGCTGGCCCCGCGCCGCCGCCTGTTCGAGCAGGCCCGCCGCGCGTGCCGGATCGCGGGCCACACCCCGGCCCTCGAACAGCGCCAGCGCCAGCGCGTGCTGGGCATTGCGGTCGCCCCTGTCGGCCGCCAGCCGATACCAGTCGGCCGCGATGGCCGGATCGAGCCGGACCCCCAGGCCCTGCCGGTAGATTTCGCCGAGCAGGGTCATGGCCGCTGTGTCGTTGGAATCCTTCGCAAGCCGCTCGGTCGCCTCGCGGGCGGCCCGCTTGTAATGTCCGGCCTGGTAGGCGCCGAAGGCGAGATCGGGCTCGGCGGCGAGAGCCGGGTGCGATACAAGTCCGGCCAGCAGCCAGACGGCGGCGAAGGGCCGCTTGGTCCACCGTTCTCGCTCGGGCATCCTTTGTCGCGTCATCATCGCCGGTTTGTCATGACCGGATCATCAAAGCCGTGATTTTTTGGGCGCAATCATGGCCAGACCGTCATCCCTGGACCGATGTTCGCGACAGAATCGCGGCGGCGGCAGCAATCGCGGTGGCGGTGTCGGTGCCCTCGGCGAAAATCCAGTCGCCGAGGGCGACGAACTCGACGCCGGTGTCGACAAGCAAAGCGACGGAAGCCGCATCAGGCGCATAGGCCACGCAAGGCACCTGAAAGATTTCCGCCCACCAGGCGGCGCGGTCGAGCACGGATGAAAAGGCCGGAAGGCTGCCATCGGCCCTCGGCTCGCCGAACATCACGTAATCGACACCGGATTCACCCGCATCCATGGCATCATGGCGGGATTTCAGCCCGCCTGCTCCCAGAATCCGGCTGGGGGTCAACTGGGTTCTGGCTGCCGAAAGAACCCCGCCGGAGGCCGGCGCGGGCTCCAGTTGCGGCATGTCGTCCTCGTCCGGCCCGTCACCGTCGTCAGACAGGGCTGGCGCCTCGGCCTGGTCCGCTCGCGCCTCGGCGAACGGCACGAGATGGGCGCCGTCGGCACCGCCCCGGATCGCCACCGTCGGCGATGCGGCCACGATTAGCGCCGCGTCACGCCCCTGGGCGATCGCGCTGAGTTCCTTGACGATCCGGATCTGCGTGCGTTCGTCGGCTGGTGCCAGACGCAGCAGCACGGCCGCAACCTCGCTCGTCGACAGGGCACGCGCCAGACGCGGCGCGAAGGTTTCGGCCGATGTGACCGGCGGCGTCACAATCATCAGGCTGGCGGACGGCAGGTTCTCGGCGCGGCTCATGCCAGAGGCGATACCGGCCTTTGCCTGTGATGGCAACGGAAAGGCTGGCGACGGAAAGGCTGGCGACCGTGCCAAAGGCCTCAGGCGGCGCGAGCGCCGCTGAACGTCGGATCGAGTTCGCCTTTGGCATAGCGGGCCGCCATTTCGGCGGTGGTCAGCACGCGCTTGATCTTCGAGGCCTGCCCGGCAGTGTTGAACTGCTCCAGCCGCAGGGCGCAGAGCTGGGTCATCGCCTCCATGGCGGGCTTGAGGTACTTGCGCGGATCGAACTCGCCGGGGTTTTCCGATAGGATTTTCCGGATCTGGCCGGTCATCGCCATGCGGTTGTCGGTGTCGATATTGATCTTGCGGACGCCGTGCTTGATGCCGCGCTGGATTTCCTCGACCGGCACGCCCCAGGTCTGAGGCATCTTGCCACCATACTGGTTGATGATGTCCTGGAGGTCCTGCGGCACGCTGGAAGACCCATGCATCACCAGATGCATATTCGGCAGCCTCGCATGGATGTCCTCGATCACGTTCATGGCGAGGATCGCGCCATCGGGCTTCCGCGTGAACTTGTAGGCGCCGTGGCTGGTACCCATGGCGATGGCCAGCGCATCGACCTTGGTCTCGGCGACGAATTTGACCGCCTCGTCTGGATTGGTGAGCAACTGGTCGTGCGAGAGCTTGCCCTCGAAACCGTGGCCATCTTCCTTCTCGCCCTCACCGCTTTCGAGCGAGCCGAGCACGCCCAACTCACCCTCGACGGAAATGCCGCCGAGATGGGCCATGTCGGTCACCGTCTTCGTAACGCCGACATTGTAATCCCAATCGCCCGGCGTCTTGCCGTCGGCCTTCAGCGAACCGTCCATCATCACGGAGGTGAAGCCGGCTTGGATCGCGGTCATGCAGGTCGCCGGTTCGTTGCCGTGGTCGAGATGCACGCAGACTGGAATCTGCGGATAGATTTCCGTCACCGCGTCCATCATGTGCTTCAGCATGATGTCGTTCGCGTAGGAGCGGGCGCCGCGCGAGGCCTGAATGATCACCGGCGCATCGGTCCTGGCCGCTGCCGCCATGATGGCGAGGGCCTGCTCCATGTTGTTGATGTTGAAGGCCGGCACGCCGTAGCCGTGCTCGGCGGCATGGTCCAGAAGTTGGCGAAGGGTGATGCGGGCCATGGCGTCGTCTCCTCAAGCGATCGTGATCGGGCTGTCGTCGGCTGCATAAGCCAGCGCGACGTTTTTTGCCAGTTCGGCGAAAGAAGAATGACGACTTTCGAAGATTATCGACAGATAGCCGCTCAGATGCGGCGCTCGCCTTCAAGCGTGGCGACGCGCTCCTCGATTTCCGAAACGCGCGCATCGAAATCGCCGGCCGTGGCCCGCATCATCACCAGCGTCCCGGCAGAATCGCGCCGGTGCTTGCGGGAAATGTCTTCGATGCGGTCAAGCCGATCCCGCATTTCCGCGAAGCCGGATTGCAACTGCTTCAAAACGTCAAGGGTGAGATTGTGAATGTTGTCGCTCATGGCCAGAACATACCAAAGTCATGGAAATTCGCAATCTTGCCGTGAATCCATGGACAGTCTGGACCAGGCGTTCCAGCTTGCTTACCGCCGCAGCGCCTCCACCCCCGGCAGCGGCTTGCCTTCCATCCATTCCAGAAACGCGCCGCCGGCCGTCGAGACATAGGTGAAATCGTCGGTGACGCCGGCGTGGTTCATGGCCGAGACGGTGTCGCCGCCGCCCGCCACCGTCACCAGCGTTCCGGCCTTGGTCAGCATCGCGGCCGCCTGGGCAACGACGACGGTGGTGCGGTCGAAGGGTTCCAGTTCGAAGGCGCCGAACGGCCCGTTCCAGACCAGCGTCCGGATGCCCGTCAGCTTGGCTTTCACGAGAGCGGCGGTGTGCGGCCCGGCATCGAGGATCATCTCGTCATCCGCGACGTCGTCGACGGCCACTTCGCGGTGTGGTGGATTGGCCCGAAATTCCCTGGCGACGACGGCATCGACGGGCAGCACGATCTCGCAGCCGGCGTTGCGGGCCTTGGTTTCGATCTCGCGGGCGGTTTCGAGAAGTTCCTTTTCGCACAGGGACTTGCCGACGTTGTGGCCGCGCGCCGCCAGGAAGGTGTTGGCCATTCCGCCGCCGATGACGAGCATGTCGACCTTGGCGACGAGGTTTCCAAGCAACTCCAGTTTTGTCGACACCTTGGCGCCGCCGACGATGGCCATCAGCGGCTTACGCGGGGATTCGAGCCCGGCGGTGAGTGCAGCGAGTTCGGCCTGCATCGCCCGACCGGCATAGGAGGGAAGCAGATGCGCGATGCCCTCGGTCGAGGCATGGGCGCGGTGGGCGGCGGAGAAGGCGTCATTCACGTAAAGGTCGCCATTGGCGGCGAGAGCGGCGGCGAAATCGGGATCGTTTGCTTCCTCGCCTGGATGGAAGCGGGTGTTTTCGAGCAACGCGACCTCGCCGTTCCGAAGACCGGCGATCGCCTTCGCGGCTTCTTCGCCGATGCAATCCGCGATGAAAAGCACGGGCCGTGTCAGCAGACGCGTCAACTCCTGGGCGACGGCGTGAAGGCTGTCTGCCTCGGAGCGGCGTTCGTCCCAAGTCGCGCCCTTCGGCCGACCAAAATGCGCCAGGAGGATCGTCTTGCCGCCTTTTTCGCTGATCTCGCGGATCGTCGGCAGAATGCGCTCGATCCGGGTCGTATCGCTGATCCGACCGTCCTCGACCGGCACGTTGAGATCGACGCGCAACAACACCCGCCGGTCCTTGACATCGGCGTCGTCCAGCGTGCGGAAGGGAAGGGTCATCGCCTGGGTTCTCCCGCCGGTCAGCGCGGCAGCAGGTTCGGAACGTAGCGTAGCGCCGCAATGACGAAAGCGGTGGTGATTGCCGCCGTCAGGATCGTGGTCATCAGCAGGGCTCCGAAGCGTGGGGTCTGCTCGACGCGCTCGCGCAGGCTCGCGACTTCCTGGGCCAGTTCGGCGGCATCGACGGAGCGGGCCGCCGCCTCGACGCGCTGCGCGGCCCGGTCCAGGCCATCCTGCGCCCGGCCGTAAATCGCCTCTTGGCGGGCGAGCTTCTCCTCGATCCGCGCGGTCTTCTCCTCGATGCGCGTCAGCTGCTCGGCCTGCGCCTCATCGCGGCGGCCTGCCGGCGGCATTTCCGACGGGACGAGCGCGGGCTCGGCCGTCATCGTCGTGGTCGGTCCGGGTGCGTCCATCGCGGGCTCCTTGCGCTCGGCTTCAACGGGCAACGGCGGAGGTGGCGCGTCCGCCTCGCCTTGGGTCTTTGCCATGGGTCTTGTCCTGTCTGTCGGTCGCGGGCCACGATGACCTCGCCATGGTCATGACGTCGCAAGATCGCGTCGAAAATCGGTCCGGTTCACGGCGTCAGCCAAAACGGTCGGGCAGTTCATCTCAATTTCGCCATGGCGACGGCTGTATCGCTCATGCGGCTCGAGAAGCCCCATTCATTGTCGTACCAGGCCAGAACGCGGACGAACTTCTCGTCCATCACCTTGGTCTGGTCGAGCGCCAGGGTCGAGGACGCGGGATCGTGGTTGAAATCCATGGACACGTTCGGCTGATCGGTAACGGCGAGGATACCCTTAAGAGGGCCACGACGGGAGGCCTTGATGATCGCCTCGTTGATCTTTTCCACAGTGGTGCGGCGCTTGGACATGAACTTGAAATCGACGACCGACACGTTGGGCGTCGGCACGCGGATCGAGGTGCCGTCCAGCCGGCCCTTGAGCTCGGGAATGACCAGTCCGATCGCTTTGGCCGCGCCCGTCGATGTCGGAATCATCGAGAGATTGGCCGCGCGGGCTCGGTAGAGGTCCTTATGCATGGTGTCGAGCGTCGGCTGGTCGCCGGTGTAGGAATGGATCGTTGTCATGAAGCCCTTGTCGATGCCGACGGCGTCATGCAGCACCTTGACGACCGGCGCGAGGCAGTTGGTCGTGCAGGAGGCATTGGAGACGACCTGATGCTCGGCCGTGAGGGCGCCGTCATTGACACCATAGACAACGGTGAGGTCCGCGCCGTCGCAAGGAGCCGACACAAGCACGCGCTTGGCGCCGGCGGCGAGATGGGAGGCGGCCTTGTCGCGCGTCGTGAAGATGCCGGTGCATTCCATGGCGATATCGACGCCGAGTTCCCGGTGAGGCAGGTCCTTGGGATCGCGGATGGCCGTGACCCTGATGCGCTTGCCGGCGACGATCAGCGTGTCGCCGTCTACGGTTACTTCGGCGGGAAAACGGCCATGGACTGAATCGAAGCGCAGCAGATGGGCGTTGGTTTCGACCGGGCCGAGATCGTTGATGCCGACGACCTCGATATCCTTGCGCTTGCCTTCGACGATGGCGCGCAGGATGTTGCGGCCGATGCGGCCAAACCCGTTGATGAATACCTTCACCGTCATCGTCGTCTCCTGTCGTGAAATGCCGTTGAAACCGGCCATTGGCTTGATTCGTCGTCGTCTTGTAGTCGCCCCGGTTCGCAGGGGAAACAGCTTCAGGCCTTGCGTTGCTCAAGGGCGCTGGCGATTTCCCGCTCAGGGTTAATCGATCGCCGCCCCGAACCGGATGCGGGCTCAGCCGTTGTGGTGCCGCATCGCGGCGTCGACGACGGCCTCGGCGGTAATGCCGAATTTCTTGTAGAGTTCCTTGTAGGGCGCGCTCGCTCCGAAGGAGTGCATGCCGACGAAAATGCCGCCTTGGCCGATCACCGCGTCCCAGCCGAAGCGCATGCCAGCCTCGATGGCGATGTTGATCGGCGCATCGCCGATGATGCCGGCCCTGATGGCATCATCCTGCGCCAGCAGCAGTTCCAGCGAGGGAACCGAAACCACGCGAACCGCTATTCCTCGCTCGCGCAACTGACCGGCGGCGGCAACGGCGATCTCGATTTCGGAGCCGGAGGCAAACAGGCTGACCTGCGCCTTTGCCTGTCCCTTGACGCCGCTTGCCGCAACGAGTTCGTAACCGCCGGTGGCGCAGCGGTTCTTCGCGGAAGCCTCCAGCCGAACCTGCGCCAGATTCTGGCGCGAGAGGGCGAGCACCGTCGGGCCGTCCGTCCGCTCGATGGCCAGTTGCCAGCATTCGGCCGTTTCCACCGCATCGGCTGGGCGGAAAACCCGCATGTTGGGCATGCAGCGCAAGGCGGCCAGATGCTCGACGGGCTGGTGGGTCGGTCCGTCCTCGCCGAGGCCGATGGAATCATGCGTCATCACGTAGATCGCAGGCGTGCCCATCAGCGCCGCGAGCCGCATCGCTGGCCGGGCATAGTCGGTGAACACCATGAAAGTGCCGCCGGCCGCCCGGAAGCCACCATGCAGGATGAGGCCGTTCATTGCCGCCGCCATGCCGTGCTCGCGGATGCCGTAATGGATGTAGCGGCCTTTGGGCGTCTTCGGGCCGAAGGCTTCGAGCCCCTTCGCCTTGGTGTTGTTCGATGGCGTCAAGTCAGCCGAACCGGATACCAGTTCCGGCATCACCGGCAGGATCGCATCCAGCGCCATCTCGGACGCCTTTCGGGTGGCGACCGAAACGGGCGATGCGATCAGCGTCTTCTTCAGGTCGGCGATCGCCTTGCCGAGTTTGGCGGGAAGACCGTGGGCCAAGCGACGCTCGAATTCCGCACGCTTGCGCGGGGAAAGGGTGTCGCAGCGGGCTTGCCAATCTTTCCGTGCGGCGGCACCGCGCACGCCGGCCTTGCGCCATGCGTCGAGCGCCGTAGCCGGAACCTCGAACGGGCCTCC